>Ga0131853_10002581_pt1 | contig 32359 bp, 33 predicted proteins | sample TergutLab28metaG_FD_92764 | JGI IMG/M metagenome (GOLD analysis project Ga0131853, IMG submission 92764) | Labiotermes labralis P1 segment gut microbial communities from Petit-Saut dam, French Guiana - Lab288 P1 (version 2) (version 2) | ecosystem: Host-associated > Arthropoda: Insects >... | reverse complement strand
GTACAGTAATTTTTCTGCTTTTGTCCAAAATTCATCGCCGCCTTTGCCTTCGCCTTTCGTGTTTTCTATGAGCGCCGTTACTAGCTTGAGTATATCTTTTTCACTTCTTAGGTAGCTAAAAGGACTATATTACAGCCGCATTTGCCCGAACTGATTTAAAGCAAATTCGAGCATTTATACTGCAAGGGGCAGAGGATATAAACGTAAAAGACGAATCCTACAAAGCCCGACTGGAACAATGTGATAACGCAATAATAAAGCGGTTTGAAAGCATTTATTCAGATGCAACCGAACTGGATAGAGCCTATGCCGATTTATCAATAGCCACCACTGTACATCAAGAGGTGTACATGGAACTGGGTATGAAATTAGGAGCAAGGTTATTGTATCAGCTTCTAATTTCAGAAGAATAACATAACCCAAAATCCAACACCGAAAACACAAAAAGCTGTCAGACAATGACGGCTTTTTTCTTTGCACAAAACCAATAATCCCAATATAGAAAGGAGCAATCTATGGAAAATAAAATTCAGATGTTAGATGTAATTCAACCCGAAACAGACCGATTTAACTGGCAACACGGAAACGTGACCTATGAAGTTAGCGTAAATTTCAAAAAAGGAGCTACGGAAACCTTAGACAAAAAAATTCTGCGCTTAATTAAAAACGAAATGGGGCTTTGCAATGACTGATAACGCCCCAAATTCCAATGTAACTTTCAGCAAGCGCATTGAAAAATCCACCGAAAAATGCTATAATGATATTGCCGTAAATGAAGCCGACAGCCTGAAAGGGGAACAACCCATGAACAGGCAAGAAGCTAAAATTTGTGCTTTGTATGAAAGACTAAGCAGAGAAGATGATGATATTCAAGGCGAATCTAATTCCATACAAAATCAAAAGCAATATTTATTGGATTACGCCAAGAACCAAGGCTTTACAAATATTCGTCATTATACAGACGATGGAACAACTGGTGTCCGTTTCCAACGTGAAGCATGGCAAGAACTCATGTCAGATGTTGAGAATGGCAAAATAGCCACAATACTAACCAAAGATATGTCAAGGGTAGGACGTGAACACGTCCAAGTCGGTATGTACCTAGAAATTTTCCGCAAGGCTGATGTGAGGTTTATTGCAGTCAGTAATAACATTGACAGCCTATACCCCGAAACGCTAGAGTTTGCCCCATTTTTGAATATCATGAATGAGTGGTATGCCAGAGATATAAGCCGAAAAATTAAAATTGCAAAACGCTCAAACGGACGAAACGAAAAATACACTTCAAGCATTGCGCCTTATGGCTACCGCAAGAGCGAAACTGAAAAAGGCAAATGGGAAATCGACCCCGAAGCAGCCGAAATTGTAAAGCGAATATTCCGCATGACAATTGAGGGCTATGGCGTTTGTTCCATCACTAACCGACTGAAGAAAGATAAAATACTTTCCCCCGGTAATTACCTTAAACAATTAGGTGAAGGTATTTTTAAGAACAGAGAATTTAGTGACCCCTATTGTTGGCAACCCGTCATGATTGACATAATTATCGGACGCATGGAATACAAAGGTTGTATGGTTAATCTAAAGACCGAAAAAATGTCATTCAAGGATAAACAAAGCAAGAAACTTTCCAAAGAAGAATGGCTGGTTTTTGAGGATAAGCATGAGCCGATTGTAGATAAAGAAACATGGCAATTAGCGAATGATATTCGCAGAAAAAAACGTAAAAACAAACCTGATAGTCTAGGAGAACCACACGCACTATCAGGACTACTGTATTGTGCGGATTGCAAATCGAAAATGTACCATAATAGGGGCATGAATAAAGCAACTGGTAAGATAAAGAATTACTACTCTTGCAAAGAAAGTAAAAAGGGCAAGGAATTTTGTACCGACCACAGGGCAAACGGTGATGTTATAGAAGCCTTGATACTGGAAACACTCCAAAGAGTAAGCCAATACATCACAACCAACGAGGACGATTTTACAAAGGAAATAAACAAACTCTTTTCAACACAACAAGCCGATACGGTAAAATCTCAAAGTAAGAAATTGAGAACAAGCCAAGCCCGATATGGGGAATTAGATAAACTAATTCAACGTATCTATGAGGACAATGTAAACGGAAAAATTAACGATAAACGTTTTGAAGTGCTATCTAATCAATACGAGCAGGAACAAGCGGAATTAGAGCAAACAATTGTACAACTCGAAGCCGACCTAAACAGTTTTGATGATAGCCAAAACAGAGCAGATAAATTTATGAAGATGATAGGCAAGTACAAAAACTTTACAGAACTAACCCCTACCATGATTCATGAGTTTATAGACCGAATTGAAATACACGAACGAGCAGACAGGCGTTATAAAATTACGACACAGAAAATTGATATTTTTTTAAATTTCATCGGCTCTTATCAGCCCCCAACAGCTGAGATTGAAAAAGAAGCAGAACTAAGAACCGATGAAGAATACGAAGTATATCTGCAAAAGTTAGCTTACATGCGCGAGTACAGAAAACGCAGAGAGGCTAATGGCGGAAAGCCCTTAGGATATTTTACAGGGAAGAAACCCGACCACCGCACCCCTAAACAAAAGGAAGCAGACGAAGAAGCAAAACGGCTACGGCTAAAGGCGTATCACGCTAAATGGTATCAAGATAATAAGGAACGCATGAACGCCGAACGAAAAGCCAAGCAAAGCGCCATGTCACATGAAGAACGAGAGGAATATAGTAAACAGCGACAAGAAAAAAGGTTGGAGTACGAGCGTGAATACCGTAATCGAAACAGAGCTAAAATAAACGCCTACGCCAACGAATACCGTAGAAACAAACGAAAGCAAAGCAAATCGCAAGAACAGGAGGTTATAATTTGAGAAAGCTAAAACTATACCTTGATTCATCAACAATAAGCCATCTTTTTGCTGACGATGTACCCGGAAAAATGGCAGACACAAATCAATTATGGGAAGATTTCATTTGTGGGAAATACGAATTATTTATTTCGCCTGTGGTTATTACTGAAATAAATAATTGTCCAGAGCCAAAACGAAGTGGCTTATATGCAAAAATAGAGCAGATTCAATTTAACCTTCTCACAAGAACTGAAGAAATTTCTCAACTTGCGCAGGAATATATTAGTCATGGTGTATTAAGTGAAAAAAGCATGGCGGATTGCCTGCATATAGCATTTGCAGTAGTAAATAATTGCGACATAATCGTGTCTTGGAATTTCAAGCATTTAGTAAACGTAAAAACCATCAATAAAGTTAAAATTGTAAATGCTATTAACCAGTATCGAGAAATTAGTATTGTGCCACCTACAATGCTATTAGAAGGGGTTGAGTAAAATGAAAGAAAGTGCTTCCATGCAAGAAATTAGAAAAATAAAAGATGCAAATTCTTTACGCTACCTCAAAATGACTAATGAAGAACTCGATAAAGAGTTTGACGAGGTTGTTCAAAAGTTTATGCAAAAACTAGGCAGAAATGTAAAAGCAGTTTCAAAAGCAACAAACTAGACGAAAGAAAAAGAGAAAAGGTTAAAAGGGGCATATTGGAAGAACACCAATATGCCACCTTCCATTTTTTCTCTCGTAGTTATTCCGTTCCGTCAAGGTCAGAGAGTATTTTTTTGAGCAAAGAACGCTCAAAAAAATCTTCCTCTTTCCCTTGACCTCACTACATCAATTAGGTAATCGTAAAAATGCGGTTGCCTTTTTTTATACCCAAAATTCAAAAATACGAAGGGAGTTTTTCAGAATGAGTAAAAGGCTAGAGAAAATTTCAAAGATTGACGAACAAATCGCCAAACTTGAAAACCAACGGAAATTAGAAGCGCAGAAGGAGAGAGAGGAAGAACGAAAAGCAAAAAATAAACGTCATTGTAAACGTGGTACGGTTATGGAAAAAGCCTTACCCGACATTATCGCCATTACAGATGAACAGTTTAATACTTTTGTTGAAAGGGCATTGGCTACCAAACATTCAAAAAGTGTGCTTGCAGAATTGGTGGAGCAAAATAACACTTCTCAATCTTCTGAAAATGCGGAGCAGTCAAAAGCCAACCCCCAGCCCAAAGAGCAGGCTAATTCCCAAACGGTTAGCGATGGCAACCGCTCGGAAAATTAGCCCGCCCACCGACAGCCCCCATCATTCGTGCATCGTGCCGATGGGGGCTGTCGGTGGGCTTTCGGCTGTCGATAGCGAGGTACGCAAAGTGCAAGCACTTTTCACCTCGTTGTGGGGAAAATCCCCCCAAGCCCCCCGAAAAACCAAAAGAAAGGAGGGCATACGTGCCCAATCTTACACGCAATAAAGCTATTACTTTGCGAATGACAGAAGCGGAAATGAACTACTTCAAAAGTAAAATGGCTATTGCAAAACAAAAAACGCAAACAGACTTTTTTCTGGCGGTGCTTCATCAGAAACCCATCATAGTAATTAACGATTTTGAAAAGGTGCTTGCAGAATTAAAAAGGCACGGAAACAACCTGAACCAAATTACAAAACACTTGAACGAATCGGCTACTTTTGGAGAGGGAGCAAAAAAAGTTATGAATGAATGTTGGAAGTCTTACAAAGCCATATCCACTATGAGGGAGGGAGTAATTAATGCCTTTATTCAAGGGGAGCGGTCACAAGTCGAAACCTAATAAAGCCGTTGCTTACGTCACAGATAAAAATAAAGCCGTTATAATTTCCAGTCAAGCTATGGACGATACAAAAGATTATGCTACTCAGTTTAGAGAAACAAATAAATTGTTTGGCAAGGGTAGCAGATATAAAGAGCGTAAATATTATCACTTCAAGTTGTCGTGCGGCCCTGCCGACAATGTAGATCCCGAAGTTTCCCATCAGTTAGCCCAAGAGTTAGCGGAGAAGTTATTCCCTAACCATGAATGTGTTATTGCTACCCACAACGACACGGACGTTATTCATAGTCATATCATAATAAATTCTGTGAATTTTGAAACAGGATTAAAATTACATCTTAATGATAACAAATATGCCGATTGCAAAGATATGGCAAACACACTAGCTGAAAAAAAGGGGCTTAGTACATTAGACTGGCGTACTCTTGCTAAAGAAAATAGAGCCAACAATAGAGAGGGGATTAATGCCAACAGTCCAAAATTAATTAGCAATGCAGAAAGACAAATAAGTAAAAGAGCTGCGCTAGAAACCGATAGTTGGAAAGAAGCTTTGCGCCTAGCCATAGACGAAGCAAAAAGCCATTGCCAAGACCGAGCCAGTTTTGAAAGCTATCTGAAAAATAACTATGGTGTAGAAATGCCACGCAACACAGGCAAAACCGTTTCTTTTATGCACCCTGCCATTGATAAGCCAATACGAGGTGTAAAACTTGGGGGCGATTATACGGCTGATAGTATCGACCAAGCACTTAAAAATAATTACGAAAGGAGTTTGTTAAATGCCAAATTACTCTCTCCAGAAAACGCCCAATCATTTAGGCAACAACCAACAAATGCTATCACAGGAAACGCCACCGCAGAATCCGCAAAACCCATTAGCACAGTTGGGAAACATGAGCCAACAATACAAGATGGAAACGGAAAACGCCCTGTTGCGAGAAGCGTTAGCGATGTCCAACGAGAGTTGCGAGCGATTGACACAACAGTTCAATCGCTTACAGGAAGAAACTCAAAAAATCCTACAGCAGATAGAGCAGAATCGGCAAGTGGACAGCAAGAGATATTCAGCACAGATAACGTCATTACAGACGGCAGTAAGTCAAATGTTGACAGCAGAACAGAAGCTACAGTCAAGCCTAGAAAAAAGTCTAGGGGATATGACAGATAAAATTGCTGAATCTGTTTCCAACGATACAAATAAAGCAGTAGACGCACTATATAAAAACATATTAAGTAGCGTAAACAGGCTAGAAAAATATGATGGCTTTCTGAAAAGCACATTAGAAACAAGTCGGAAAAAATATAACGAGGGATTAGATAAACTTTTTAAAGTGGACGATAGCCGCCACAAGGTTTTTTTCTTCAGTATATACAGTAATATTGTTACTGTGATTTTACTGTTATATATCGTTATCACTGGTTTGTTCAGTTAATTATTTTTGTATCAGGAAGGTTTAAAGGTGGATTCAAAAAAGACGAGAATCCACCCTGACTTCCAAAAAGTAAAGAACAAAATATAAATTATATATAGATTTTCTTGCAAATTTTTTGTATAATCTACCTTAGGATATTTATATTTCCTGCGCTATTTTATTTTGTTAATTTACATGAGCGAGGTATATTTTATGAGTAAACTTACTTTAGAAAAGCACCTATTTAATCTAGTAAATGAAGATGAAAATCTAAAATCATTACGTACCTCATATGACAGCATGAGATCGAAAATGGAGCTTTATTTACCTGCTATTATAGCAATTTTCCCACATTATAGCAGTCACGATACCTCGCATACGAAAAACATAATATCAGTTATTGAACGAATCCTTGGAACAAAGCGCATAGAGCAACTCACAGCAGCCGATACATGGCTTATATTAATGTCCGCATATATGCATGATATCGGAATGTTAGCGTCATACGAAGAGGATGAACGAACATGGGAATCAAGTGACTTTCAAAGATTCTTATCAGATTGTGAAATTGGAAACGATTTAGATTTTATTAATGCTGCAAAAATGGTACGAGGTTTCCACCAAGGCCTTCATGAATATAAAGCATGGCCTCTCAAAGTGAAGCAATCAATAACTTTGTTGATTGCTGAATATTACAGGCGTAGACACGCAGAACGTTCTAATAATATTGCTGATGGAAAATCTCCGATCAGCGGACTTTTAAGACTTGTGTTAGATGGAGGGCCAGTACGAGCAATGCCCCTCGTAGGTCAAATCTCTCTTATGCACGGTAGCGACTTCAATACAATTATAGAATCACTTCCAGAATATGATAGTCTGTTTAATGATTCAATGCATCCTCGATTAGCGGCTGTTTTACTTCGTCTTGGAGATTTATGCGATGTCGATAATGGGCGTTTTAATATAATTGGAAATAGTATGTTTGGAGAATTGCCAGAAAAAAGTTTAGTACACTATTTTAAACATGAAACAATTAAACGTCTTTATGTATCAGAACGAGTTATTGCTATGGATGCTGATGTTAATTTTAATGACATTAAAATTAAGCTTGATTTACGCAAACAAAAATACAGCGATACTCAAAAAGAGGATTTCTGTCATAAAGTTGTTAATGAGCATCAGCGTTGGTTTGATATGCTTACACAAGAACTTCAAAATATTAATTTATTTATAAACTATATATTCCCTGACTATCTTGATAGTGGTATGCCCACATTTGAATATAATTTAATGATTGATGGGGAAAAAAGCATGTATTCTAGAGAGAACCTTCGGTTTAATTTTTCTCGTACAAAAGCTTTTGATCTTATAGAAGGCTACAGCCTTTATGACGAGCCGCGTACGTTTGTTCGCGAATTGATACAAAACAGCCTTGATGCATTAAAATTGCAAATGTGGAATGATATTCAATCAGGTATGTGGGATCATCTTATTGATGAGGAAAATTATAAAAATAAGACTAACCTTTCCCCTTTGGACTTTGTCGATAATAGTATTTATAATAAGTACTTTGTCAATATAAATATCTCCTTTGATGAAGAAAACAAGAATATTGCGGAATTGACATTTACAGATAATGGCATTGGCATAGGTTTCAAAGACATCCAATCAAAAATTATACAAACAGGTATCAGTTGGTTAGAGCGAAATGATAACAATTTAGTAATGGATGAAATACCTAAATGGCTACATCCTACTGGAAGTTTTGGCATTGGTTTACATTCAATATTTGCGGTCACAGATATATTTGAAATTAAAACTCAAACACGCTATGAAAAGTATTCTAACCATATTATTTTACATTCTGGAAAGAAAGATGGTTACGTTTTTGCTCGTACTAGTAAAGATAAACGGGTAGCATTAGGAACTAATGTTGTTTTAAGGATAGATACAGAAAAGTTGCGTTTAAAACCATCATATTCGATCGAACCATATGAAAAACAATTTAAAAATAGTTTTACAGAATCAATTATCAATTATATCAAGACAAGCATTATTTGTCCGCTTTTTGAAGTTAGATTTAATGGTAGCACAATTGTACAAAAGTTATGCGATTCCGATATTTACAGCTCAATATTTAATAAAGACAAACCTTTATGGCTTAACGAGTTTTCCTCCGAGAATTTTGATTTTGCAATTCAAAATGAAAGACCTTTGAGCTTTGTTATGTTTGATAGAAATAACTATATTATATATAATCTTGGAGTTAATTCTCGAAAAGATAAAGCAATAGCATCTTATATGGGAATAAATTTAACTAATGAAAATTTTACACTTTCATCTCGCTTTATTTCTCTTTATGCCATCGAATTTTTAACTGGAGCTGGAAAGGATATAGTTACAGCGGATAGAAAACACATGAAAACAGATTATAAAGAAACTATATTAATAGAATTTGATAAAATACCAAAGGAAATTGTTGATTTTAGTATATGTATTTTTACCAAGACTATGAATAATCCACTAGTTATTAGATTATTTGAAGAAACAAAACAACTTGCTGGAAATCTATCTTCTAAAGAGAAACTTAATATTGAAAATCTTTGTTTACAAACATTGAAAATGGTTTTTCCTAAGCCTGTTCTTGCAGATAGTCTATTTTTTACGGCTCTTCTATTTAGAAGTTATTTATCGTTAAATAGAAAAAAAATATATGATGATATTTTAAAATTCTCTAATGAAATGAATAGTGATGAAAGTTTATCTCAAAAAAGTTTTGCAACATATATAAAAAAATTCACTGAAATTGAATCGATAAGAGAACTTTTAGAAGTTTCTCAATGCATAAATAAGTTTTGGCATCAATTTGGTAACAACTATAATAGCAAAATAGGTCATAAGTTTGGTATAGGCTATGATCGCGAAAGCGATGGAAGTACGCTTGATATAATATTGGGAAATATATTTGGGGTTGAGTTTGTTTGTGCTTTTGATGGCATATTTAATAATATGTTTGAGCGAGCATCTAAATTTATGTATGGTCATGCTATGTTCGGGAATGGGTTTAATGATATATTTGATGATGAATTTTTTTGTAGTTTTGGTCAAGGTTTTGGTCATTCATCTCATTTTGAATGGGGTAATTCGTTCTTAGAAAGATTCCGTATAAAAATCTTTGAATTACTTTATCTGGAAAAGGGAAAAAAATTTGAAAATGAATTAACGCTAGAAAGCGAAGAATCCTCATTTATTAACCTATTATTCAACGATAATTGGGTATGGGTTCTTTGGTTAGCTCATTGCACAGGAAAGATAAAACATTATTTTACTTCTGATATCAAAGAATATTTAAACTGTTTACCAGGATATTGGGAAAGTTATGGATTTGAAAATTGCAAAAACATTGAAGATATTGTTACAAGTAGTGAATTAAGTATTAAAATAAAAAACTTATCAAAGAGTACATTTACGAAACTTCCATCCTTGCACTACATGGGATGTGCTATGATGGAAAAAAGGGAAGATGGTTTGTACGTTACATTTAGTTTTATAGAATGTTCTGAACCAGTTCTGATTGTTGCAGATATGTCTAGTATAAATGATTTTTTTTGTATAGAAGATGAAAATGTAATTCCCTGTTTTGATAGATATCGATCTTTGGGTATACAGCAGAATAAATACGCTAAGTTAAGTTTTTTTCCACAAAATTTAGCAATTATATTGCCTAAAAATATAGACGAGCAAAGTTTACGTACATTTATATTAAATGGACAGGATTCAGAATATATTAAAATTGCTATTCGGGAGTCTGAACAAGTAAAAAATATTATTGAATATACGTATTTTCATCGTATAGACCCCAAAATCTCATTTGAAGAAATAAAGGGTAATTATTCATTGCTTATATCAGATTATGTCGAGGCAATAAGATAGAGATTTTCAGCTAATCCAATAAGTGATATCTAAAAGACAAGGTCAAAAACTACGCCTTGTCTTTTTAGCTTACTACCTTAAATAAATTATTTTCTCAAACCCCTTGACGAAAGTATAATCCAATTCTTTCCATTGTTTCTTTAATTTCTGTACGATTCATTTTGTTGTCTCCTTTTCTGTTTTCATCATCAATATTGCGAAAGGTAAATAAAACACCTTACCAGTTTCACCCTTCTATATAGCACCCACTGAGATGAAACGCTACACCCCTTGATTTCACTGGATTTATGGATGTTTTGAGCCTGCTTTTTACTGACCCTTAAATGCGTTTTTTTGTAAATTTTTATTTCAATGATTTTTGTCTCTCCACATGGAACAGTTAGCATAACCCTCAAAGGCGCACAAACACTGGCTTTTAGAAATTTTCATGTGCATCTTTGGCTGAAATATTGTAAATTTCTGCATTTGTTTTGTGATAACCTTTCAAATATGTAACCAATAGCTCTCGTAGCAGTACAACAAAACAAATACTGTGTCCTTGCTCTGGTCTTTTAAATAGTGAAGCGATAGCGAAACAATAAATATCAGCAGACTGGATTTTTGCAGAGACTAGCTGTTGATTACAGTATCACATTTAATTAATTTGATTGGTATTGCTCAATTAAATGGTGTCTCTGCTGATAGCTGATAAATATATAATGACTTTCGCTATACGCTACAGTCTTGAAAACCCTCTTAGCGTGCTAAAATTTTAGAACCATTTATATATTTTGTTTTAACAAGAAGGGTCTAAAAAGCCTATAAATACTGCACACTTTTTCAGTTTTAGAACCATGCAAGCCCTAAACATCATCGCTACAATTTAGCCATTCAGATAAATAAGCCCGCATTCTTCTACTTGGCAGATATAGATGTATTGGTTTATACTCTCGTATTTGTGAACGCCACGCCCATTGTAATAATTCTGATATTGCCAAAGAGGATTCATTTAGCTTAATACCATGCTTCGCAAAATAGTTGACTATAAGAGGGTTTTCATAACGATTAAGACAGTATGCCAATTTATTTGTATTAATATAGTCATTTGAAGCTCTTGCATTGCATTCTAAGTACCCAGATGAATAGCCTTTGCCTTTGATATTATCTTTATAGTCTTTGAATGTAGTCCAAAGCACATCCCCCTGTTTAGCCTTAACTATGTTTTTGAAATAATTTGATACATTTCTTTTTAATATTGGTAACTCTGAGGGATTCTTTATAAACCAGTTTTTACATAATGCTGTTTCTTCCTCGCCTATGTGATTTAGTTTGTACTTGTCGCAAATATTAATTAGTTCACGTAAACCCTTACGGCGAGAAAAATCAATTTCTTTGCTGTACGGCACAATGTTTCGTTGGTCATCCAGTGTGCAATGCTCGTATGAAATATTATGAAGCTGAAAATATGGCTTTAGCAGGCAACCATCAAACATATAGGTCAATATATATACTTTTTTGAAAGCCTTAAATATTTCTTTGGGATAGCTCCATACTATGAGCTTACAGTTTTCATCTAGTGATAAATCTTTGCCATAAACCATAAGACAATTCTTTAGTGCAAGGTATTTCATCCATGAAAATACACCTTCATACTCTATCTTTTTTGGATTCCATACTATAAAGCCATCATCATCAACTGACTTGAGGTTATTGTTTAAAATTTCTCTCATATCGTGTTTTGATATTGAGTGCAACTTAATAGGTGTGGTAACTTCATCAAGCACAAGAATATAATCACCAGAAACAATTAAATTTTCGATAGTGCCGTTAAAGTCCATAAAGAGTTTGTGTATCGAAACAATATTATTATTTCTATGTAAATGACTCATAATATCAGCGTATTTTGTACGCACTTCGTTTTTAGGCTCATAGAAATTCTTTACTGTGCTACGTTTTATACGGTCAACTTCTTTTAAGTACGGTGTGATAAACATATATTTGTTTTCATTGTCTTTATTGATGATGTCAAGCATCTTTGTTGTTTTGCCCGAACCCATTAAGGAGTCAACGATGATAGTTTTGTTGTTTATAGCAATTTCCCCTTCCTAGATAGTTTGATATTGTTCGGCTGGTTGCTGATGCGGTATAAAGTTATTCTATGCTTATATTGCCCTCCGATACGTGAGTCGCAAAATTGCAACAAGTAAAACATTTAATTCCTAGTTTTTCAGTAGGATTTATGTGCTTTGTTATATTTTTTTGCTTACAATTCAAAAAGCTGTTTTTTACAAAAATATACCTCAAACCTTTGATTTCATTGGCTTCTCTCGTAATTTGTACAATACTGCTCAAATGCTAATAAACCTTGATATTGCGCCGTTCTTTCGATATGTTCAAATATAGTAGATATATCACTGAAATTGCTGCAAATGGCTCAAACAAAGGCTTTTCTCGTAATACATATGAGACGCTGTGTAGATGCTTGTTTGAATATCTTGCAATCATGGAGCTTATATTTTGATATTGCGCTATATAACTACACCCACACAAAAGCCATCAAAAAAAGAGCTATATCCTATATGGATACTGCCCTCAAATATCATATATCTAAGCAACACCGCCGCGCGCCATTGTGCGCCGTAATGATGCGGGCGCCTGGCATTTGTGCGCCTACATCGCCCCAAAACCTGCGAATTTTGCCCCAAATTTGACCATGAACGCCGAAAATATGGCGATATTGCCCCACGAATCGGAAAATAACGCCCAAAGCGGCACAATAGCGGGAATCTTTCGCTCATATCGGCTTGTAATTGTGGAATGAATGGGCTACAAAAAGCCAAATACACCACGATTGTGCATAATTGTTTAATGAGCCAACAAATAACCGCCTGCCTCGTCTGTCAAAACTCTGGCAAGCGGTTATTTTCTGCGTTTCATGTGATAAAAATATTATATACATCCTCTTTCGTGAGGTTCAGGGCTTTTCTTATCTCCCATATTTCCCCCAATACAAAGTATCTTTCCCCTTTTAGCTTCTTATAATATGTGCGCCTGTGCATCCCTATGGCTTTCGCCAATTTTGTAACAGTTAGGTTACTTGCATGTACTTTTTCATTAAGCATAACAGCGTTTATCATAATAAAATCCTCCTATATAGTGTCAAATTATGTTAATGACTATTTTTTTCAAGCTGTGAAAGAATTGCTTTGTGCGTAGTGAGTTCGTCATCTTCTGCGTACAATACTGATTGTATTCCAGCAAAAAAACCTGCTTTGAAGAAGTCAAAGCTTAGTTGATGCTTTTTGATTTTTTTCTTGCCAAATCGCTCTAGCCATAAATTATACTGCACCTTGTAAATCGCGCCAACAAAATTGATCATATATTCATCTTTCTGCTCGTCTGTCAAGTCACTCCCTGCCGTTATTACAGGATAGCTTGTAGTAATAAATTTCTCCATTTGAAAACCCTCCTAGTTTTGTTTTAGGTGGTATTATTAGCCCCACCTTTGGCTTATTTTTTGTTGTGCTGCTGCTATTCTGCACTTTGTAGCGGATTGAGTGCAGCAGATATTCTCGCGAAAATTGTGTTGTATTGTGGCAGTTCGTCAAAACCGTATACTTTGCATATTTTGTTTATGACTCTGCTAACTTTTTGACCTTCAACAAAGTCAATGTCTGTAATTTCCTTTAAAAGCTCTACGCCCCTTGCATCAATTGTCATGGTAAAATCTCCCTCTCTTATTGAATTTTGCGGGATTGTGACCGCGCTAGTCTAATGACTAGCTCCGCATTACCGCGCCTAATTTGGCGCGTCACTCTGCGTTATTGTGCAAATTTCAAAAGGTAATCATCTGATGCAATTGACAATCTAGCGGAAAATGCGCCGTACTTGTCTGCTTTTGGCTTGAAGTCTACGCTTGAAATAGTATCAGTATTAATTATAAACTCTTCGCCGTTGTTGTTTTCTTTGTCGTATAGCCTGATTGTGCTGCCGTTAATGTCATAGGCTAGTGTATCAGCGTTAAAGATTAATCCTTTTAATAGGCTTGTAGGTGATTTGTCGGCGTGGTTATATTTGTAGATTGCCGTCATTTTGTTTTCTAAATTTTCTAGTAAGTTTGTCATATTGATGACCTCCAAAATTTTTATTTGCGTGGCTGGGGTTGCGACCAGCTATCCCGCATTAATCGGGGCTTTTGCCCCGCCGCTCTGCGTTATGCAATGACAAATCTTCTTGAGTGTGATGTTTTGGTAAACCTTGCCGCGATGTCTGGTAATTCGTTTTTTAGTGCTGTTGTGTCAAGTCTTTCTGATGTTATTGGAGTCCAGCGAATTTTAAATATATCAACATCCATTTCGCTCACGCCCTGCGCTGTCATTTCTGCTTTGATTTCGTCTGCTATGCTGTCAATGACTGCTTGAGCTTCTTCTGCTAGTCTCTTCATTTCTTTGTACTCTCTGACTTTGTTTTCAAGATTTTTCATTGTGATTGCTCCCTTCGGTTTTGGTTTGTGTTTCTTATCTAAAATCATTATATCAGATTTAAAGTCTAATTGCAAGACTTTTTTAGATTTGTAATCTAATTGTAACATTTAAAATCTATTGACAAGATTTTAAGTATTGACAAATGATTATTAGTGTGTTATTCTATTATTGGAGGAGTGTTGCTTATGGCAGTAAATTATAATCGTCTTTGGAAACTATTAATTGATAAAAAGATGAAAAAAGTTGAATTACGAGATATGGCTGGCATATCTACGCAAGCCCTAGCCGATATGGGCAGAGATAAACCCATATCAATGACAGCTTTTCTGAAAATATGCGCTTTTTTAGATGCACAGCCTAGCGATATTATGGAATATGTTCCAGATTGCTTTGATAATAGTATAGAAGCATCAGAAATAAAGGAATATAAACCAGATTATATTGACTCAAATAATGGGGAGGGTGTAAAGTAGTGAGAAAGCCTAAAATCTATATAGAAACTACCATTTTCAACCTATATTTTGACACAGACCGCGAAGCCCATCCAGCAACCCTAAAGTTATTTGAAGAAATAGGAGCGGGTAAGTATGAGGCTTTTACTTCATTTTATGTAATTGATGAATTGGAAGCAGCAAGCGAACCAAAAAGATCGAATATGATTGAGCTGATAGGCAAGTACAATATAATGATACTTGAAGCAAACGAAGAGACTAGACTATTAGCGGATATGTATGTAAACGAGGGTGTAATTCCTGCAAAATATCGCTATGACGGTTTACACATAGCAATTTCAACTGTAAACGATTTGCAGTATATATTTAGTATGAATTTTCAGCATATTAATAAGGTAAAGACAAAATCAATGACCAGCATAATTAATGTAAGAGAGGGTTACAGACCAATAACCATAGCAAGCCCGATGGAGGTGTGAAAAATGGGTAAAAATTTAATGAATCCTTGCGAGGCTGAAATTGATGCAATTAGGCTTAAATTGCATGAAAAAACAAAGCACATGACACCAGAGGAGCATACTAGATGGAGTAATGAGCGTGGGTATAGACTAGCAGCGCAATATGGTTTTACTATTGTAAAATCTGCAAACGATACCACGACACAAGCCGCCGAGAAATTGGCTAGAGCTTAGTAAAACAATATTGAAGCAATACGAACGAACACACCAGCAGAGCAGCCGCCTTGTTGGTGTGTTTTAGTGTGTAGGGATAATAGGGCAAGAAAAAAATTGCAATGGGTGGGGGTAACTTACATTGTTAAACGCCTTTTGCCCCCGTCAAACTGCCTATAGCACTTCACATATTAAATTTCGCTTAGAGGAAAAAACAGTTCCAAAAAATTGACTTTATCATTATTCTGTGGTATAATGTAGAAAATTTAATAAGAGGCAAGGTTGTCTATTATCTTGAGGCGTGTGGGTTATTCTAAATGCCTCTCGTATTTGAGAGGTGATAAATTGGCAAAATCCAAAAATCAAACAAATATCATTGTTGAAAATATATTCGTCTCCAAAGTCGAAGAAGAAAGAAATGAAGCCGTTAGAAAAATACTTGTTAGAATGTTGGTTAGAGACTCTCTTGCTGGCAAAGGATTTGTCGAACTAAAAAACAAGCCCGAAAACAGCCCTCTCCAAATTTAGGAAAGGGCTGTTGTAATTCTTTGAGAGCGTATCAACAACCGTATAAATGGCAGCAATCTCTTGTTTTAAATTTTCATCACCATCCAATACGTTTAATAATTGAGGTTTCGCTTTATTGTTTCGTAATGCATCAAGTTCTTTTCTATATCGCTCTGCTCTTTCGTATTCCTGCCTAACCTTTAGTTCGTATTCATCTTTTATTTGAGTTGCATCCACATCACCCTCTGGTACTTGTTCTCGCAGTTCATCAATTGTTTCTTCTGCAATACTCATATCGTTCTCAAGGCGTTTGATTTGCGCTAAATATTGTTGGGTTTGTTTTTGTGTCATTTCAGCAATCTTATCTTTGCCGAGTTCGGTGACAAGGCGAGATTGCTCTTCTTGCGGAAGTTTAGACCAAACTTTATAGCCAACAGTAGGTGATAATTCGCCTGACTCAATAAGGTCTTGAAGTTCAGGGATTAGGGTTAGAAGTTTTTTGTATCCTTTGAGTTGGTCTTTTGAGATACCAATATCTTCGGCAAGCTCCGATTGCGATTTCAGAAGCGGATTATCCGCTTCTGCTCTCTTATCACCTCCATTTTGTATCCCGTGAAACCTTTCAAGAAACACAATACAGCGCGCAAACTTTATTGGATTGGGATTTCCTATCCCTCTTTGTCTCAAATTTGTTTCAATCAATTCCTTTAATATGATATCTTCTGAATCATAAATCCTAATCCTGCTAGGAATTTCGTTAATGCCTAACTCCTTGCAAGCCCGAACTCTTTGGTGTCCAGAAACTATCATATACTCTTGGCTGATTACTATTGGCTCGATAACACCACTTGTTTGAATTGATTTCAAGAACTCTTGCCAGTTATCACCCTCGATATCATCAAAGAAGTAGCTGTTTTGAGGATGGGCAACAAGTCTGTTGACATCAACCATTTCCATGAAAACACTTCCTTTCATTATATATTGAAATGTGGATAAAACTAGGAATTAATAAATCACAGTTTAATGCATAAAAAATAGGGCTACCCCTTTCCGTAAATACGGTTGGAGATAGCCCTTTTTGGAGGATAAATAATCAAATGAATATGACACTTCTGTATAATCTCCATACCAAAATGAAAAGCATAAAGAAATATCACATTTACTGTACTGCATAAATTTTTGAAATAGGCATCCTGACAATGGCATGTTTATAAGGTTATTTTGTTGACATTAGCGGGGTTCTCGCCTTCTCCGTACTAACATTATGAACAAAACTAAGCCGCATGAAAGGCGGCACGGTTTTGTTAGCGAAAACTCCACTCTCAACGGATTTATATTTTATCAGTGGCAGGGTGGTTTTTCATTTTTGCTAGAAAATATCAAGGGTACGCAAAAGGTAAGACCAAGAACAGTAGGGGCTACAATTTCCCTGCTGTTTTTGTTTCATACACTCGTTTTATCTTTATCAGAAATTCCGCATACGAGCCGACAAGCAGTTATCGATACAGTAAGCCTGTCAAGGGGTGCGGAGCAGAGGTGGAGATTTTTTGCGCTCTTTGCAAAAAATACTACCCCCTTGCCCCTTGATGGGCTGAAGCTGTGCAACTCAAAAATTGAAAAAGGTGTTGTTCTCTGCGCACTTTCAGAGAACAACACCTTAACTACGCCTTTTTAGGTTGTTGGCAGATGCACAATAAGCATTTTGATGATTTCAAAAACACTATTGAGCCTGCCGAATGTTCGTGCTATAATTAGGGGTGGTCTATACGGACAAAATACAGGTCATTTAATGGGTATTACGTGATTGGCTTGAGCCTGTCCGTATATATGGCTTGCGCTCATTGGTTAGCTCTAACAAATAATCAACGCTGGTATCATGGAAGATGGCTAACTGTTTCAATATATTTGTAGGGATATCATTTTCCCCTGTTTCATATTTGGAGTAGCCTGTTTGTGACATACCTAAATGAGCCGCTATTTTACTTTGAGATAGGTCTTTGTCCTCTCGTAAATTTCTTATCCTGTTATACACAAAATCACCTCACTTTATATGGTAAGGTAATCTGAAACAGAGTATTGATTTTTAACCTAAATCAGGTTGTGATTGTTTTGTAGAAGTTAAAAAAATTTAAGGAGAGATTCTAAAATGATGAAGAAACTCACAAAAAAATGTGCGCCCTTGCGTCGTGGTAGTAGTGTCTGTAGCTAGTGTAGCAGTCATTTACGCTAACTTAGAGGAGTATGACCATTTTCGATATACTACCGCAAACAATATGAATCGGGACGTACATCGGGCTGAGGTTATAGGCGTATCGGTTCATATACCCGCAATATATATTGACGGAAGTTTGTTGTATCTACAAGCAAGATATTGTAGATATTAGATTTTTATCTCAATCTCAAAGATTGATTGACGGTGAGAGGGTGCCTCAATCAGACTGGATAACAGGAAATACTTGGGCGCATATTTCGGTTTCTGAAATTTTTGAAGCTGTAGGTTTTGAAGTGTCAGGTGATGGCGGGAATACTATTATAATTAGTTCTGTTGGCAGATGGCGAGCAGTAATTGAAATTGATAGAGAGGACAGGGGATACACGTTTAGGTACACAATCAGCGAAAATGGCGAGGTGGTAAATTCCTTTACTGGTCAAAATACACCTCAAAATATTGATGGACGCACCATGTTGGACTCATCAATGATTGGTGAGTTGCTTTTTCATGCTGGGTTTGAAGTTGAAAGGGAATATCTTGATAATGTAGACAGTGATGCTGTAGGTGCACCTTTTATTTTAAGGATTTCTTCACGTGGTGTTGAGTTAGACATAACAGCCCCCAACCTAGTAACCGCCAGCAATTGGGCGCATGATGGAATAAACAACGCATTTGCAAATGGACTTATTCCCCAAAACCTACAATCGCAATACACCCAAGCCGCAACACGCGCCGAGTTTGCCGCCTTTGCCGTTGCCCTTTATGAAGCGGTAACAGGCAGAGAAATAACCGAACGCGCAACATTTAATGATACTACGGATATAAATGTTCAAAAAATGGGTGGTTTAGGAATAGTAACAGGAGTAGGCGGCGGCGACTTCAACCCTAGTGTAGAACTAACCAGAGAACAAGCCGCCGTTATGCTTGCACGTTTGGCTTATGCAATGGGTCAACCTCTCTCATCATCAGCCCCAACACTTGCAGACAATAACAATATTTCATCATGGGCGGTTGATAGCGTAGGACAAATACAGGCGGCGGGAATTATGGGCGGCGTTGGCAACAATAATTTTGCACCAGACGGCGAGTATACTCGTGAACAGTCAATCATTACCATGCTGAGACTGTTTGAGTTATTAAATTAGAGGAAACAGCATTTACGTAATATGTCAGCAAAATCACCATAAGTTACACTACATGAAATACTATATCATGTCTAGCTATGTTCTTTCAAGGGTTTTGTAAAAATCTATTGAAGGAGCGATATTATGAAAAATGTTATACTAAACAGGTTGTTTAACGGAGAATTTAGTGCATGGGAGGCGCCCGGTCCTCACGGAAGAAAACAAGGCAATCAACCACAAAATAGAGGATGAAAAGCGGCACTTCATCCAAAAAATGTCTATTGATGATTGTGAAAGGTTTCAAAAGTTGGAAAACCTGTATTCACATTCAAATGAGTTTGAGCAAGAGGACGCTTTTGCATATGGCTTCAAACTTGCAACAATGCTTATTTGTGCAGTCTTTATGAGCGATGGAGAACCCATATCCAAATGCAGTGAATAAAAATCACAGCAATATAAGATAATGGGTTTGTTATAACCATCAAAGCTGTACAGCTTGTCTAAAACAGGGTGTAAAAATTACGCCCTCCGAACCCTAAATTTTTTCAAAAAAACGGCGGTTTTGAATTAATAATCAAAACCGCCGTATATCAGCAGCGAAAACATGGTTGCTTATTTTTGATACTGTTTCAAAAGAATTTAAGTATAAAATAATTTTTATCATCACTTGAAAATAAGACAGAAGCGCCACCTGTATTAACAATTGTGTTGCTTTTACCGTAAAAATTCACTCAACACTACATTAGACAAATCTATGCCTTTTGGGGTTAGCTTAATCCTGTCTTCGTCTATTTCCAAAAGTTTGTTCGCTGTATTTTTTTCGATAACATCACTATACACACTGTATATGTCAATACCAAATTTTCTTAAAAACTTTTCAGCACTAACTCCCTTTGTCATACGGAGGGCAAGAAACATGAACTCCTCCATAATATCTTTTTGGGTAAGGTCTACTATGTTTTTGCGTCGGTTTTTGTCGTTAATGTTAGCCGTATATTCTGATAAATTACCTGTATTTTCAAATCTTGTATCGTTGTAAAGAGAATGAGCCGACAATCCAAATCCCAAATAATTGCCGCGCTCCCAATAGACGCTGTTGTGGCGGGAAGCAAAACCGTCCTTAGCGAAATTGGAAATTTCATACCGTGGAAACCCGTGGAAACCCAAAAATTCCACAGCCGCATAATACATCTTTCTGTCAAGCTCTTCATCTATAGGCCTATAATCTTTGTAAAAGGGAGTATTTTCCTCAATGCTCAGGCCATAACATGAAATGTGGCTTAGCCCGGCAGCTACTACAGCCTCTAAACTCTCGTCCCAATCAGCAAGGCTTTGACCGGGCAAGGCGAACATCAAATCGGCACTTACATTGTGAAAGCCTACTGAATGCACAGCATCCATGCACATCAAAAAATCCTTGGCACTATGAATTCGTCCAAGAATTTTTAGTAAGCGGTTCTGATAAGCCTGAAGGCCAATAGAAAGCCGGTTTATACCGAAGCTCTTATAATCTCTAAGCTTATCCTTAGTAAGAGAGTTAGGGTTGGCTTCAATAGTTATTTCCGCATCTTTAGTTAGTTGAAAGCAGGTTAAGGCCTCCATAATTTTTTCGACATATTTAGACGGTAATACGGAAGGTGTGCCGCCGCCTATAAAAACAGTAATTATATTAGCCTCTTTAAGTTCAGGGCAATTACAAATTTCAGTGGTCAAGGCAGATATATAGCTTTCAAAATAGCTTTCCATATTAGCGAAAGAATTGAAATCACAATAATAGCACTTTTTCTCACAAAAAGGAAGGTGTATATAAACACTTAAATCCTGCTTCATAGGCCAAGTTCCATTTTCTTGGCCTGAGCCATTTTAAAAGGCTCTTCTTCAAACCAGGGATAAGTCAAATCACAGGGAAGAGTATCAAAAAAATCAATTTTTTCCATTTCGCTATTTTCCGGTATTTCACCTAAAGTATACACCGCTGCAAAAAACAGTTGACCATGAGCTGTCAAGAGCGAACCGCCAATTTCCCCATGAACCCAATAGTCACAAAGAGGGTAAATGTCGAAAACAGTCGCTCCGGTTTCTTCAAACAATTCTCTCTTTGCAGCTTCTAAAGGGGTTTCGCCTTGTTCAATATGGCCGCCTGCGTGCTCCCATGTTATTCTTTCATTATGCTTGCAAAAAATCCATTTTCCCTTATACAAAGCAAAAATATCTGCATATTTATAATTATCAAAAAAATTAAAAGGGTGCAATTTAAATTCCATTAATACCTCCGGCTTTTCTAATTTAATCATCATCAAGCTTAAGCACAGACATAAAAGCTGCCTGAGGCACCTCCACAGAACCTATCTGACGCATACGTTTCTTGCCTTCCTTTTGCTTTTCAAGAAGTTTTTTCTTACGGGTAATATCACCGCCATAGCATTTCGCCAGAACATCCTTTCGCATGGCCCTGACAGTTTCCCGGGCAATAACTTTATTGCCTATTGCTGCTTGAATGGGTATCTCGAACTGGTGGCGGGGAATTTCCTTAGTCAGCTTCTCACAAATTTTGCGGCCTCTTTCATATGCTGTAGATGTATGGACTATAAAACTAAGCGCATCAACCACCTCTTTATTAACCATAATGTCAAGCTTGCACAGACTAGACTCTTTGTAGCCTATAAGCTCATAGTCAAAGGAGGCATAACCGCGGCTGCGGCTTTTTAAAACATCAAAAAAGTCATATATAATCTCGTTTAAAGGCATTTCATAAGTAAGAACAGCCCTTGTAGTTTCTATATATTCCATACCTATATACTCGCCGCGCCGCTGTTGGCAGAGCTCCATAATAGAGCCTATGTGCTCAGATGGCAGTATTATCTCGGCTTTAACTATAGGTTCTTCCATGCGGGATATGCGGGTTACATCAGGCATATCTGTAGGGTTGGAAAGGTTAAAATCTGTACCGTCAGTCATGTAAACCTTGTAAATAACACTGGGGGCTGTGGTAACAAGGTCAAGATTGTATTCGCGCTCAAGGCGCTCCTGTATAACTTCAAGATGCAAAAGCCCCAAAAAGCCGCACCTAAAACCAAAACCTAAAGCAACAGAGGTTTCCGCTTCAAATATGAGGGCGGCGTCATTTAACTGAAGTTTTTCAAGGGCTTCCCTAAGGTCAGGGTATTTAGACCCGTCTGCCGGGAACATGCCGCAGTAAACCATAGGCTGAACTCGCTTATAACCCGGAAAAGCCTCAGCAGTTGGGTTCTTGGCATCGGTAACAGTATCACCTATTTGTGTATCGGCAACATTTTTAATGCTGGCGGTGAAATAGCCAACCTCACCGGCACTAAGCACATCTGCCGGTATATATTTGCCCGGGCCAAAATAGCCGGCCTCTACCACTTCAAATTTCTTATCGGTTGCCATAAACTGAATCATTTGCCCTTTTCTTATAGAGCCGTCAAAAACCCGCATAAAAACTATAACTCCGCGGTATGGGTCGTAAAAAGAATCGAAAATAAGTGCTTTTAAAGGCTTGGAAACATCTCCGCTTGGCGGTGGAATGACATCCACAAGCTTTTCAAAAACCTCTTCAATATTTATGTCATTTTTGGCTGAAATCAACGGCGCATCAGAAGCGGATATGCCTATAACATCCTCAATCTCCTTTATGGCGTTTTCAGGGTTAGCACTGGGAAGGTCGATTTTGTTAATAACAGGCAGTATCTCTAAATTGCTGTCAATGGCCAGATAAACATTAGCCAAGGTCTGTGCCTCAACCCCCTGAGCGGCGTCAACAACTAAAACAGCACCTTCGCAGGCGGCAAGGCTTCTAGATACCTCATAATTAAAGTCAACATGGCCGGGTGTGTCTATTAAATTAAGTATATATTCCTTACCGTCGGCAGCAGTGTGAACAAGGCGCACAGCCTGAGCCTTGATGGTTATGCCGCGCTCCCGCTCAAGATCCATATTATCAAGAACTTGTTCCTGCATTTCGCGCTCAGTTAAAAGCCCTGATTTCTGAATAAGCCTGTCTGCCAGCGTACTTTTACCGTGGTCAATGTGGGCTATAATGCTGAAATTCCGAATATTTTCCATTAAATTACTCCTGTGATTATTATAATTATATAGCGTATCACTTTAAAAGTGATACAGTCCAAATGTGAACACAGTTCACATTTGGCGCACCTGGTCAGTGAGAGTCTTGTGACGGACTTTAGCGTCACAAGCTCGAACGGTTTTTTTCGCCTTTGGCGAAAAAAGACTACATCTTAATCTTTTCAGGATCGCGGTGCGATGCAAGTTTTAAATTCATTTCACTATAACACAAACTCCATTTGGCGGTCATATGGCTCACGTTCTGCCAGCTTCTCATCAATTTCAACAGCATCTACACAACCGATGTTCGTATAAAAATACTGAGACTCCTCAGAAGAATGTGAGGATATGTAAAATTTTTTCGCCCCTAAGTTTCTTGCTTTTTCTGAGCATAGGTTAAAGAGCTGTTTACCAATTCCTTTGCCTCTGTATTCGTAAGAAACATGAAGTTGCATGAGTTGCAAGTATTGATTTTCATTGCCAAAAAAACTTGAAAGCAAGCAGGCAAAAGCGATTGCTTCATTGTTCTCATTAAACACAGCCCATACAAAACCACCGGATTTTAGGCAGTATACAAAATCAACATTAACAACCTCTTCTTTAAGCTTGCTGTCCCACTGCTCTATGAAGGCTATATCTTTAAACTCCCACTTTCCGTTTTCCATTCTCAAACAACGCTTTACTTCTTGATAGCGGTTAAAATGCTGCAATAAATTTGGGGATAAATCATTTTCTGTCAGTTCTCTAGTGGTAAAACTCAATGCTTATCACTCCTGCATTTATAAGAATTATCAGCATCTTTTAAATCTTTTATCATAATAAGGCAGGGATTCTCCGCATCCCAAAGGGTTTTATGTACCTCAAAAGGGAGAAAACCCATAGCTTTATAGAATTCTCGTGTTTTAGCGAAAGGCTCATAATTTCTCGACGAATCTAATGTTTTGACACTTACATATTTATAGCCGTTATTAATGCAATAATTTTGAAAGGTATTAAAAAGCCCGCGACCAATAGATATACGGTGATACTCGGGCATTATGCCCATTACACAAAGCTCTGCATGAAGTGGGTTATGGGGCTTGAGAGAAAGAAAACCAACCGCCGAACTTTTATCAAACACACTCCAAAAAGGCAAATCTGCATTCATTTTTATATAGTTTTGTATAGCATTTTCATTTCCAAACCAATCAGGCAGAGCATGAAGTACTTTGCCGGTAATCTCCATTTTAAGCCCGGCTTCGGTTATTTCTTTAATTTCTATCATAAAACCTCCAATTACTTATCACCTGTAGGCGTTACCGAGTCACTTTCAACCATCAAAACAACAGTAGCCTCTTTGACATATGGGCGGTGAAGAACACCCTTTGGAACTGTAATACCGTTATGGGGTCTTAGTATAACGGTTTCACCTTCAAGCTCAATAGAAAGTTCCCCTGAAAGAACAAAGAAAAACTCATCTTCATTATCGTGTTTATGCCAATGAAACTCACCCTCGTTAAACACTCCCAGACGAACTAACTGGTCATTAACTTTACACAGAGTTTGGTTAAACCACTTTTCGTTGCATAGAGAGGCAAGTAATGGTACATCAAACAACTGTAAAGATTCAAATTTTGGTTCCATATGAATTTTATATTTTTGGTCATCTGTCATATTAGTACCTACCCTCTAAAAGGTTCTTTGCCGAACTGAGGAAGTTATCCCCAGTCCGGCAACAATTGAAATTACTCTTGCTCAAAATCACTTTTTGAAACGTGGCATAAAGGGCAAACCCAATCATCTGGAATATCCTCAAAGGCAGTGCCGGGAGCTATGTTAGCATCAGGGTCGCCAATTTCAGGGTCATATGTGTAGCCACAAATTGTACATGTCCATTTACTCATTTTTCTTTCCTCCTTTTGTTAAATAAATTCTTATACTACCTCACGCTTACCATTATAGATAATACCCTTCTGCCCGTCAATCGTAATAATAATACCCGTAGGAATTCGCTCACAAACATTTTCCTCGCATATCAGCAGCGGTATATCCAACACTTCTGATGTGGTGATGGCGTGCTCATAATTTTGTGGTTCATTTGCACCAACAACAATTGCACTTGCCTTTCGTATAAACGGCGTAAAGTCGGTGCTTGTATTACGGCAAACAAGTATATCACCCTCCCTAAAATGTTGCTGTGCCTCAGATATATTTTTTACAACACAGGTTCTGCCGGACAGGGTTTTAGTTGAAGTAACTTCTCCTTTAATCAGTATATTGCCAACAGTAGAAACTCTTATGGTATTTGTTGTACCGGCTACCCCAACAGGAACGCCGGCTACAATAACAATCATATCTCCGGTTTTAGTAAGCCCTGAAAGCTCAGCATATTTGAGTGAATATTCAAAAACATCGTCATATAAATCCGTATCATTTTCGCAGAGCACAGGAACGCAGCCATGTATAAGGCTCATCTGTCTGTAAACTGTCTGAGAAGCGGTAATGGCTAAAAGAGGGCAGGCCGGGCGGAATTTTGCCACAGTCCGGGTAGTAAAGCCTGAGAATGTAACGTTTACTATAAGCGAGGCCTTTAAATCATCAGCAGTGGTGCAAGTGGCGTGGCTTATTGCATCGGTTATGCTTGTTTTAAAATCGCTGATATCATGCATTGCCATACCTGAGCTTTGGTTCATGGAAGCCTCAGCCATTTTAGCTATACGTGCCATCATAGACACAGACTCAAGAGGATATTTACCGTTTGCTGTCTCGCCTGAAAGCATTATAACATCAGTGCCGTCAAATATCGCATTGGCAACGTCATTGGCTTCTGCACGGGTAGGGCGTGGGTTATGAATCATAGAATCAAGCATCTGAGTTGCCGTTATAACGATTTTGCCTTTTTTGTTGGCTCTTCTAATCATGTCTTTTTGCGCAATGGGCACTTCTTCAGGCATTATTTCAACGCCCAAATCCCCTCTGGCGACCATTATGCCGTGGGCAGCATCAAGAATTTCTTCAATATTGTCAAGGCCTTCTCTGTTCTCTATTTTGGCTATAATTTTAATGTGAGAGCCGCCGTTCCTATCGAGCACTTGCTTAATTTTTCCAATGTCATCGGCGCTTCTTATAAATGAGGCGGCAATAAAGTCAACACCCATTTTAATGCCAAAGATGATATCACTGATATCTTTTTCAGTAAGGGCAGGCAGCTTTAAAGATACGTCAGGCACATTAACACCTTTGTTGTTTTTTAATGGGCCGTCATTTAAAACGGTGCAAACTATTTCAGAGCCTTTTATTTCGGCAACCTCAAGCTCTATAAGCCCGTCATCTAAAAGTATGCGCTTGCCTACTGAAACATCCTCGGGAAGCCCCTCGTAGGTAACGGATACTTGGCTTTCATCACCTTCCACATCCTCTGTGGTAAGTGTGAAAGTATTGCCTGTTTTAAGCTCTATAGCCCCGTCTTTAAATTTTTTTATACGAATTTCAGGGCCTTTAGTATCAAGTATGAGAGGCACAGGTATGTGGGTTTCTCTCCTTGCTTCTTTTACGGTTTTAATCATAGCTTCATGAGAGGCGTAGTCACCATGAGAAAAATTTAAGCGTGCAGCGTCCATCCCGGACTCTATAAGCTTTTTAATAGTTTCCTTATTGTTGCAGGCCGGGCCAACTGTAGCAATAATTTTTGTTTTACGAAGCATATCTAACCTCCTTAATATTTGCGAATTCTTTTAGCGCATTTGCCGCTCACTACTAGATTGCAAGCATTCTTGCTATGTGATACATATTATCATTAAATTTGTTCTCAACGGACAAACCTTCTTCAATATCCATATGAGAATAAACTCCATTTTTAAATATAACAACTTTATTGAAATTCCCATCCATTACAAGCTTTACTGCCTCATACCCCATCATAGAGGCATGTACTCTGTCAAGGGCCGAGGGAGCACCACCTCTTTGAAGATAACCTAATATTGAGGGCCTTGTTTCAATGCCTGTCATATCCTGAATTTTCTTTGCAAGGTGAACGGCTCTAAACATGCCCTCTGCAACTACCACCAGATTATGGCGCTTGCCTCTGGCACGGTTTTCAATAATGCGCCTTATAACCTCATCTTCACTGGCAGAAAGTTCAGGTAAAAGAACATCCTCAGCACCTCCCGTCAAAGCACACCAAAGGGCCAAATAGCCGCAGTCACGGCCCATAACCTCAACCACAGAGCAGCGCTCGTGGCTGGATGATGTGTCGCGGATTTTGGTTATTGCCTCCATGGCAGTATTTACGGCGCTGTCAAAGCCTACAGTATAGTCAGAGCAAGGTAAGTCTAAATCAATAGTTGCCGGAACACAGGATACATTTACCCCAAGCTTGCTGAGAGCCAAAGCACCGCGGATAGAGCCGTCACCGCCTATTACAACCAAAGCATCAAGCCCCAGAAAACGGCAAATATTTGCGGCCTTTTCCTGGCCTTCCGTTGTCATCATATCAGATGAGCGGGCAGTTAAAAGTATAGTGCCGCCTCTTTGAATAATTTCGGAGACAGAGCGGGTGTTCATGTCAATAATTTCGCCTGACAAAAGCCCCTCATAACCACGCTTGATACCTTTAACAACAATACCGCTGGCGTTTGCGGTTCGCACCACAGCCCTAATAACTGCATTCATACCCGGCGCATCACCGCCGCTTGTAAGTATGCCTATTTTTTTAATCTTATGCGAATCACTCAAATTAACATCCCTCCATTTTTTACTAGTCCTGTCCGCAAACCTCATTGCGCCACTTTTTTGGCTTATTTTTCGCTATACTTCGTTATGTCCTCCTAGCATCATACTTCGAAAATGCATCGCCCGTTACCCATTGAAACTTTGTTTTAATTCGCAACCTCTTGCCAGGTGTCCTGGTTTGGCAAAAAGCACTTAAAAATACGGCGAAATCGGGTTAGCGGACAAGTCTAATCTTAGAACCTGTATTCAACAAGCTGCCGCCAGTCTGTACGGCTGATTATCACGCCTTTTTTTGTCGCAGCGGCTTGCCGTAATTTTTCTTTATGCCTTCGCCGCCGCTCCGCAAAGCAGCGAAAAATCAGGTTAGTACATGTTGGCGCCCCATTACTGAACACAGGTTCTTATTTAAGTGTAACTGCATCCTCATCTAACACATTTCTGAGTTCTGTAATAAGCAGCTCATCGGGCTCAACCCAAAACCTACGCTGAAGTTTCATAGTTTTTTTGGAAAACTCATAGTGTACATTGACAGGAGTATTGCCCGTATGTTTTTCAAGTATGCCTATTATGGCGGTTTCTTCAGTCTCTCTGCCTGATTTTATTTTAAGCCATAAAGTTTCAGAGTTTTTTTCTCCCAGTTCATTATAAAATTTAATTTCATTGGCTATAAGCTTGGCATTTTCACCTTCGCGTTTAGTAACCCTGCCTGAGACTATTACTACTGAATCAACAGCCAGCTTGCTTAAAAACCGCTCATAAAGATTTGGGAATACAATAACCTCTACAGTGCCAAAAGAATCTTCCACAGTAATAAAGGCCATTGGCTTGTTGTTTTTTGTGTAAATAACAGACTTGTCTGTTATTATACCACCAAGTGTTACATTTTTTCCATCATAAATACCGTGCGCGGAAGTCGCATTTTCAGTTATTTCATCCTCATCATCTGCAGTGCCAAAGGACTTTGAAGTATCGGTGATATATTTATCCAAAGTGTCCATATAAGCACTTAGCGGGTTGCCGGATATATAAATGCCTGTAAGTTCTTTCTCCATTGCTAAAATCTCTGCAACAGTATATTCGGGGATATCGGGAAGATTATCTGCATGAATATTTGTACTATCTTTGTCATCTGATATTTCAAACAAATTAAGCTGTCCCTCAATATTGTTTTTGCGGTTTTGTGCGGCACCGGACAAAATCTGCTGATAGCAAGCATTGTATTGAGCGCGCTTTCCGCCAAGTGAATCAAAGGCCCCGGCTTTTATAAGCCCTTCCAGACAGCGTTTGTTTAAATCTTTTGTGCCCAGGCGGCTTATAAACTCATTAAGTGATTTATAGGCTCCGCCGCTTGTTCTTTCGTTTACTATAGCACAAATAACAGAGCGCCCAACGTTTTTAATAGCAGAAAGACCAAAGCGAATACTGTCTCCATCTACAGAAAAGGCTGAATAACCATTGTTGATATCAGGAGGAAGCAGGCCAATTCCCATTTTTTTACACTCATCTATATACACCGCAACTTTGTGTGCCTGGCCCATTACAGCGCTCATCATTGCTGCCATAAACTGTACGGGATAATGCACTTTAAGCCAGCCCGTTTGATAGCCAATAAGGGCATAAGCGGCGGCATGGCTTTTATTAAAAGCATATTTGGCAAAATCAGCCATTTCGTCAAAAATTTGTTCACCAATTTCTTTTGGTATACCGTTTTTAATGCAACCGGGCACATCACCTGGGATACCATATATGAAGTTTTTTCTCTCCTCCATCATAACAGCCGCCTTTTTCTTGCTCATAACACGGCGTATAAGGTCGGAGCGCCCCATTGAATAACCGGCAAGCTCGCGAACTATCTGCATAACCTGCTCTTGGTATACAATGCAGCCGTAAGTGGGCTCTAATATAGGCTTAAGTTTTGGGTGGAGATATTTTATTTCACCTTTAGTATGTTTTCCTGCAACATATTTAGGGATAAAATCCATAGGGCCGGGACGGTAAAGTGAAATACCCGCTATTATGTCATTTAAGTTTTCAGGCCGCAAATCCCTCATGAAAGATTTCATGCCGGTAGATTCTAACTGGAAAAGCCCCTCTGTTTTAGCCTGTGATATAAGGGCAAAAACAGCCTCGTCATCAAGAGGAATGTTGTCTATATCAATTTCTTTACCATAACTTATTTTTATCTGCTCCAGGGCATGTTTTATAATGGTTAGAGTAGTCAGCCCCAAAAAGTCCATTTTTAAAAGGCCAAGCTCTTCTAAAAGAGTCATTGAAAACTGTGTGGTAATAACACCGCCGTTGTTGTTTAGGGGCACATGCTCCATAATAGGCTTGTCCGATATAACTACACCGGCCGCATGAGTGGAAGCGTGGCGCGGCAAGCCCTCCAGCTTCATGGACATATCTATAAGCTCTCTTGTGTCCTCTTCCTCCTCATAGGCGGCTTTAAGCTCGGAGTTGATTTTAAGTGCCCGCTCTATAGTTATACCAAGCTCGAAGGGTATCATTTTTGCAATGCGGTCAACATCGGCATAACTCATGGCAAGGGCCCGGCCAACGTCTCTTATGGCGGCCTTTGCACCCATAGTACCAAATGTTATAATTTGAGCTACATGGTCTGCGCCGTATTTTTCTATTACATAATCTATAACCTCCTGTCTTCTTTCGTAGCAAAAGTCTATATCAAAATCCGGCATTGAAATACGCTCAGGGTTTAAGAAGCGTTCAAATATTAGCTCGTATGCTAAAGGGTCAATATTGGTTATCTTAAGGCAGTAAGCAACTAAGCTGCCGGCACCGGAGCCGCGGCCGGGGCCAACCATAATGCCTGCCTCTCTTGCAAAGCGCATAAAATCCCAGGTGATAAGAAAATAGTCGCAAAAACTCATGGAGATTATGGTATCAAGCTCATAGTTAAGCCTCTCTTTAATTGTGTCGGTTATTTCATTGAAGCGCTCTGAAAGGCCGGCTTCACAAAGTTTTCTAAGATAATCTGCACCGTCAAGCTCTGCATCAGGCAGAGCAAACTTAGGCAGTTTGTAATTATGAAACTCAAACTCAACGTTGCAGCGCTCACCAATGGCAAAAGTGTTTTCAAGAGCACTTTCCCGGCCTTTAAACAACTCATACATTTCTTTAGGGGATTTAAGATAAAACTCTTCTCCCTCAAATTTCATTCTGTCTTCATCTTCAATGGTTTTTAGAGTCTGCACACAAAGCAAAATTTCATGTGCCTTAGCATCATCTCTGTAAATATAATGGCTGTCATTGGCAGCAACAAGGGGAATGCCCGTTTCTTCACTTATTTTTATGAGAAGCGGGTTAACGCGCTTTTGGTCTATAAAGCCGTGGTCTTGAATTTCTAAGTAAAAATTACCTGCCCCAAATATATCATTGTAAAAAAGGGCTGTTTCTTTAGCTTTTTCATAGGTGGAGTTAAGAAGGGCAGAAGGAATTTCTCCCCCCAAACAAGCGCTAAGAGCAATTAGACCGCCGGAATATTCCCTTAAAATTTCGTGGTCAACACGGGGCTTGTAGTAAAAGCCCTCAATAAAGCCAAGAGATACAAGCTTAATTAAATTGCGGTAACCCTCCTCATTCTCTGCCAGCAGAACAAGGTGATGATAATTGCCATTTCTTGCAGAGCTTTTTTCAAACCGGCTGCCTTCGGCAACATAGACTTCACAGCCTATAATGGGTTTAATACCTTCCGCTTTGCAGGCCTTATAAAAGTCAATAACGCCGTACATAGCACCGTGGTCGGTAATGGCAATATGGCTCATACCAAGCTCTTTTGCACGAGCCGCTAAGTCCTTTATTTTTGCAGAGCCGTCAAGAAGGCTATATTCCGTATGAACATGAAGGTGAGTGAATTTTAAATTGTTGTCCACAGCTCTTCCCCCGAATAAAAAAATCTGGTAAGATTATTATATTACTTTTATTCGACTTTGCAAAGCAAAGTCTCACTAAAGCAAATGACATATAAAAACGGTTCAAGCTACGCGGTAAAACCGCCCCGAAAATACTTCACCTGCTAGTCAGTGAGAGTTTACGGCAGGGTTCAATGCCGTAAACTCAAACGATTTTTGCCGTAGGCACTGTCAATGAGAGCCTTTGTGCCGGGGTTCAATACT
>Ga0131853_10002580_pt1 | contig 32370 bp, 27 predicted proteins | sample TergutLab28metaG_FD_92764 | JGI IMG/M metagenome (GOLD analysis project Ga0131853, IMG submission 92764) | Labiotermes labralis P1 segment gut microbial communities from Petit-Saut dam, French Guiana - Lab288 P1 (version 2) (version 2) | ecosystem: Host-associated > Arthropoda: Insects >... | reverse complement strand
GCCGACCCAGTGCCGAAGTACGGCCTCTCCGTGACGGGGACGGTGCATCCGGGGCGGATTTTGCGGAACAATGCCTGTCAAATCGGCGATAAAATCATCCTCACGAAGCCACTCGGCGTAGGGATTGTGACGGGGGCGTATCGGGTGGGTGAGGCCTCGGCGGAGGCGTATGCAGAGGCCACCGCGAGTATGCAGACGCTGAACAAGTACGCGATGGAGGCGGCGCGGGGGTATCGTGTACACGCCTGCACGGACGTTACGGGCTTTGGATTTTTGGGGCATTTGAACGAGATGGTGACGCCTGCGTATTCCATCCGCGTGACGGCTGAGGACGTGCCGTATATCGCCGAGGCATGGCAGTTGGCGGAGGCGGATATGATTACGGGCGGCGGGGTGAAGAACCGGAAGTTTTTGGCGGGTAAGGTGGCGTTGCGGGGGCAGGATGCGGCAATGGAGGAGATTTTGTTTGACCCGCAGACGAGCGGGGGGCTGCTTTTGAGTGTGCATCCGGGGGATGCCGAGGCGGTGATGGATGCGCTTGGAGCGTTGGAGATGCGGGCGGCGGTTGTTGGGGAGGTCGTTGGGCGGCTTGGGTGTAATGTGGTGGTGGAGTGATTTGCAGGGGCGGGGTTATCCCGTCCGTGGGGGGTGTGCTTGCAATATATGCGGGGTGGCGTGTGTAGGGACGACCGGCTCGGTTGTCCCGCATAACAGCAGAAATTTACGGTGTTGGTTGTAGGGGCGGCCATTGGCCGTCCGCGGACGCGCAATGCGCGCCCCTACACGTTGTACATTGTATGAATGCCACCCCTGGTTGTCCGTGTCTCGGTGTGGTGGGAAACGTACGGGCGACTGGGACGGTCGCCCCTGCGAAGGACAAAGAGCAAGGCCGGGCGAGATGACTCCGCCCCTTGCAAACGCACCACACACTATGATACACTACCTACCATCAAAAACAATCGGAGGAATTTACCATGAAACGTATTATTTGCGCTCTACTCTTACTCGCCCTCGTTCTGTCTCTTGCCGCCTGCAGTCCTCGTGAGGTCATCTCAGCCGAAGAGTTCACCGCTCGTATGACAGAGGCGGGGTATACGGTACACGACTTTTCGGATTTTATGGATGACACCGACTTTGGCATTGAGGCTTTTTTGGTTGCGGATGCCGAGGTGTTTGAAGTGGAATTTATGGTATTTGAAACTGCAGAGTCGGCTCGGTCGATGTATAACCAAATCCGACAGGAGATGGATGAAAGCAGAGGCCGCACGGCATCCACCCGCGAGACGAATGTGGCAAATTTCAACAGATTTTCGATGACGACAGACGGGCGGTTTGAGGCGGTCACCAGAGTCGAAAATACGGTGCTTGCCGTGGGTACGGATGCGGAGTTTAGAGACGATGTGAATGCGATTTTTGATTTGATGGGGTATTAAACCGGACTGTAAATACATATAAAGAACGGCCCGCTCCGATCGGAGCGGGCCGTTCTTTATATCATATTATACCTCACTCATCCCCGCCCACATGCAGCACCTTGTCCACAAAGAACCTTGGGCGGCGTTTGGCCTCCATGTAGGCCTTGCCCGCATACTCGCCGACGATGCCGATGCCGAGCATGTTGAGGCCGCCTATGGCGAGTGCGGCAAGGGTCGGGATGCGCCAGTTCCAGAAGGACATGCCCCAGAAGATGCGCTGGACAAGGAATACAATCGCCAGAATCCCGGCGGCAGCAAGTAGGAGCCCGCCTGTGGTTGTGATGAGGCGAATGGGTCGGAGAGAAAGACTGGTGACGCCGTCTATAGCGAGGGCCAGCATTTTTTTGAAGGGGTATTTGCTCTCCCCGGCGAAGCGTTCGCCGCGGGAATAGCTGACGGTATCGGTTTTGTAGCCCAGCATGGGGACGATGCCCCGCAGGAAGAGGGCGGACTCTTGGTACTCGGCCAATGCGTCGAGCGCACGACGGGAGAGGAGGCGGTAGTCGGCGTGGTTGAAGACGACTTCCCCGCCGAATGCGGCGATAAGCTTGTAGTAGGCCTCGGCGGTGAAGCGTTTAAATTTGGTGTCCGTCTCCCGATTCGAGCGCACACCGTAGACCACGTCACAGCCCTCGTGGTATTTGGCGACCATCTTGTCGATGGCGTCTAAGTCATCTTGGAGGTCGGCGTCCAGACTGATGGTGAAGTCCGCTTGTTCCCGCACGGTGAGCAGACCGGCCAGGAGTGCATTTTGATGGCCTTTGTTGCGGGAGAGACCGATGCCGGAGAAGAGGGGATGGTCCCGATGGAGGTCGGAAATGAGCTGCCAAGTCTTGTCCTTGGAGCCGTCATCTACGAGGACGACTCGGCTGTTTGGGCCGATGTCGCCTTTTGCAATGAGGGCAGTCATCTTTTCCTCCAACCGCTTGGCGGTTTCGGGGAGGACTTCTTCCTCGTTGTAGCAGGGGATGACTAAGTAGAGTGTGTTCATAGTACAAGCCTCCATGATGATTGTAGGGGCAGACCTTGTGTCTGCCTGCCCCTAAGGGCATTGCTGCATACCCCAAATATAGATTGCGGGTATTATATCATGACTTGGATCAAATTTCAATTTGATCCAGGCGATCTTGATCGCCGTGGTCGCGTAAGCGACAAATCAGCCATCAACGTTCTCTCAGCCGCCCAAAGCTTTGCTTTGGCAAGCGGCGTGAGGTTGTTATATCACAGATTCGCTTAAGCTTCAAACACGCGATTAGACACTCCTCCTGCTTGAAAAACTAGATTTTTTCTGCTTGGTGTGGTAGAATCATGTTGTTCACTATCCGCTTTCCCGGCAGGTGGTGAATCGTTTTTGTACACCATGCGGCATTTTTTGAAGCATGTGTTCCGCTTTGAAATTTTTGGTGTACGGACTTTTATACAACAAATCCATTTCAGTCCTGAGGAGACCAGATGAATTACGATTGCCTAATCATTGACGACGAATTAGAAATTGCGTCCGGCGTTTGTGAATATTTCAACTTATTTGAAGTCCGCTCCCACTATGTGCTCACCGCTGGGGACGCGCTTTTATTCCTGCGCGACAACACAGTTCGCCTTGTTTTACTGGACGTCAATCTGGGGCAAGATTCCGGGTTTACACTCTGCAAAACATTGCGAGAAACGCTCAGCATCCCCATCCTGTTCGTGAGTGCCCGCACAAGCAATGAAGATATGCTGCTCGGATTAAACATCGGCGGTGACGACTATATCACAAAGCCGTATTCTCTCTCTGTCCTGCTTGCTAAAGTGAAAGCGGTACTGAAAAGATATAGCGGCGAGAAAGAAAAAGAGGAACATAGGCTGTATATTCATGATACAACGGCGCGCATCCACCTCGATGGTGCCCCGCTGGAGCTGAAAAATATGGAATATAAACTGCTGAAATATCTGCTCGATAACAAAGGAAGAGTTGTCGAAAAAGAGGAGTTGTTTCAAGAGATTTGGGGCGACAACTTTGTAAGTGACGGCACTTTGAATGTGCACATACGCCGTCTGCGGGAGAAAATTGAAACAGACCCGAACGCACCTGTGTTGATTAAAACTGTTTGGGGCGTGGGGTATGTCTATGATGAGGATAACAGCGCATGAAATGGTTTGTGTTACTTTGCATCCTCATTTTGATTGGCGGTATATGGCTATCTTTTGGCGCAACAAACACCGCGCATGAATTAGACATGCTGGAGGTCAATCGTATTGTCAGAAGTATCGAAGATACTTGGCCCGCTGCGCGGTCAAATGATTTGCCGAACAGCAATCTTCGGATTGCATTTATTGAATCGGGAGAATCTCTGCATACGCACATTCAAAATCGCGATACGCTTGTGCCCATATCGATTGATGGGCACACGGTTGGTACACTTGTAATTTATAACGAAACTTCGGCGGAGATAGAAGCGATGCAGGTGCGCCTCTCAGTTATCTTCTATGGACAGGTCATTCTGCTTGCAATCGCCGCAGGCGTATTTGCGTTTTATCAACAAAAGACAATATTGCGGCCCTTCCAAAAGTTAGAACACTTTGCGTCACGCGTGGCCGCTGGTGATTTAGCCTCTCCCTTAGAAATGGATCGCCAAAACCGTTTTGGTGCGTTTTCCGAAAGCTTTGACCTCATGCGCGAGCAGCTCGCGCTTGCTCGTGAGAATGAACGGCTTGCGAATATCAGGAAAAAAGAGTTGGTGGCCTCCTTAAGTCATGACATCAAGACACCGGCGGCATCCATTAAAATCATTGCGGAGCTCCATGCGGCAAAGCACGGTGAAACCGGCGAAATGAAGGCGATTATCGGTAAAATTGACCAGATTGACCTTTTAATTTCAAACATGTTCTCTGCAACGCTGGAAGAACTGGAACAACTCAAAGTGTCTGTTGCAGAGGTATCCACAATCGAACTGGAGAACGATATCCGCGCCGCCGATTTCGAGTACAAGATCAGGCCTTTTCATTTGCCGGAGTGTGTACTCACGGCAGACCGTTTGCGTTTTCGGCAAATGATGGACAATATTATCGGAAATTCCTATAAGTATGCTGATACGGAAATTGAGGTTTCCGGCAGCTTTGACGGGGCGTTTTTTGTGCTCAGCATACGAGATTTCGGCCCCGGGGTCGCAGACGATGAACTGAGTCTTTTGTGTGAGAAGTTTTATCGGGCAGAAAATGCAAAAGGCAAAAATGGTACGGGATTGGGGCTTTACCTGTCTGCCTATTTCTTATCGGAAATGGGGGGAACGCTCGCGTTGGAGAACCAAAACGGACTGTGTGTGATTCTGCGTTTTCCAATTGCATAATGTTCTGTGTTCTCCCCCGCGCAGGCGGGGGAGAACATGTATCTTTTGATTTAAGAAACTGTTAAGAAACAGGTAAAGACAGTTAAGAACCCCCTGTGTTATGATGATGACACAAAACGAATGAAGGAGTTTTCATCATGGCATTGATACAAACAAATAAACTGAGTAAAACATTTTCAACAGGCGGACAGCAACAGCATGTCCTGAAAAATCTCGACCTTGAAATTTATGAAGGGGATTATACGGTAATCATGGGGCCCTCCGGCGCGGGCAAATCTACCTTGCTGTATGCCCTCTCCGGCATGGATAAGCCAAGCCTCGGCTCCATTTCATTTTCCGGGACGGAAATTTCAAAACTTTCCAATGACGCACTTGCCCAATTTCGGCGCAAACATTGCGGCTTTGTATTCCAACAGATGTTCCTGCTCGATAACTTGAGCATTTTAGACAACGTACTTGCCGCCGGTCTTTTGGTGTCAAAAGACAAGAAGATGATTGTAGACCGCGCAAAGGATTTGCTCTCGCAGGTGGGATTAAGTGAGCAAATCTGGAAAAAGTTTCCCACCCAACTGTCAGGCGGGGAAGCGCAGCGCGCGTCCATTGTACGGGCACTGATTAACCAGCCCACAGTTGTTTTTGCGGATGAGCCGACGGGAGCATTAAACTCCGCGGCGGGGCGGGCGGCTCTTGATGTGCTGACGGAAGTCAACGAAAACGGACAAAGCGTTGTCATGGTAACCCATGACCTCCGTAGTGCCAGACGCGGCAATCGTATCTTATACATCCAAGACGGTGTGATTCAAGGTACTTGTGACCTCGGCAAATATGTTTCAAAAAGCCGTGAGCGTCATGACAAACTATCCGCATTTCTGGAAGAGATGGGGTGGTAAGCGTGAACAAAATATTTTTGCTTGCAGGCGCAAACATCCGCCGTGCAAAGGGGCAAATGATTACGCTGGCGATTTTGTTTCTGGTCGCCGCCATGTTCTTGAATGTCGGCCTTTCCGTTTTATTTGGATTTTCGAACCACTTTGATCAAACCGCAGAAGAACTGCGCACATCTGATTCCTATTTTGTGATTTCAGAACATCTCCGAGACACGGATGTGGAACAACTGATTCGCGAACATGCCGACGAATTTCAAGAGAACCCTGCAGTCGCGCTCGCCATGGACATTCCTTGGAACGGCGAGGCCCTGAACAATATGATTGTATTTAGCGATATGGAGGAAGCGCGTACGCTCTCCCAATGGAAATTGGTCGGCGACTTTTTGCCCATGACCCCTGACGGGATTTATGTCCCCTTTCTCTTCCATGTAAATGGCTATTCTCTGGGTGACAGCGTTACGTTTCGCTTCGAGGAGGAAGAGCTGAACTTTACTGTCGCCGGATTTGTGGAAGCTGTCTACACGGATATGATGGGCGCACCTCCTCAGGTATTTGTCCCGTCGGCACGGTTTGCGGAACTGTGGGATTCCTTTTCAGATTTCCGCTTGAGCCTTGTGTTTGCAAATGGCATAGAGAATCCCGCCGAGCTTGAATTTTTGCTCACGGAGCTTCTTGTGCCCCACATCACGTTCGAGCATGACGCCTATGTCATCGCGGGTCTATCCTTAGAGCAAACCCGCGCAAACAGAACCTTGATGGCGACGATGCTGTCTGTGATGATGATTAGCTTTACTTTGGTCATCGCAGCAGTCTCCTTATTGGTCATCCGCTTTCGGATTAAAAACAGCATTGAGGAAGATATGCCGAAAATCGGTTCGCTGCAATCTATTGGCTATACCAGTCGGCAAATCACGCAAGCTTTTGTGCTTCAATATGGCTCCATTGTGCTGGCTTCCGCACTCGTAAGCACTCTTCCCGCTGCTTTCTTGATGCCGCTCGTCAGCCGAGTATTTGCGGCGCAAAGCGGTCTGTATTGGAATCCGGGCTTCACGCCTATGCTCAATTTAATCACGACTTTGGGACTCACGCTCATTGTCCTTTCGGTTGCGCGGGTTTCTGCACGGAGTATCCGCAAAATCAGCCCGGTGCTCGCGCTGCGGGGCGGGGTTTCTACCCATAGCTTTAAGCGTAACCGTCTCCCGTTGGAGAAAAGCCGTTTGCCGATTAACCCCTCACTTGCCTTGAAGTCTTTCTTGCAAGGAATGCGGCAAAGTGTGATGATGTTCTTTGTCTTACTGGCGGTTGCCTTTACGGCGGTGATTGCGTTAGTTATTTTCTATAATTCTGCTGTTAATTTAAGTGCATTTGAACAGGTGCCGGGAATCGAACGGTCGAACTCCGTCATCATATTCCAACCGCCCGCAGACGTGTTTGCTCTGCGCGAAGAAGTCCTGCCGCACCCGGACGTGCGGGATGCCCAGTTCTTAGATACAACGCAAATCATTGTTTCGGACACCTTCGTCGGCGCAGTTGTCATGGATGACTATGACCGGCGTGTCACCAGAAACGTATATCGCGGTATCTTCCCCCGTTATGACAACGAAATTGCCATCGCCGGGCTTCTGGCTTCGCAGTTAGACGCAGAAGTTGGGGATGAGGTGTTCATCGGGCGCGATGAACTGCCCTTTTTGGTGACGGGACTGACGCAAGGCATGGAAGCCGGCGGCCCGCTTACGGTATATCTGACCATAGACGGGATGCGGCGCATTGACCCGGACTTTCTCCAAAACGTACTCATGATATATCTCTATCCCGGCGTAGATGCCGCCGTATTTACTGCGGAGATGGAAGAACAATTCAGCGACCGCGCCATGTTCTTCGTTGACGGGGACGCGCAGTTCGCCGAAGGGGTGAGCGGATTTGCTTCCATCATGTCCCTTGTGGGGATTGTGATTTTGCTCGTGTCCGCCTTTGTTGTCCTTCTGGTGCTTTACTTTGTCATCGGCTCGACCATCGTGCGCCGCCATCGTGATTTGGGTATCCAAAAGGCGATTGGGTTTACGACTTGGAACCTGATGAATCAAATCAGTCTCGCTCTCTCTTTCCCGATTTTGCTTGGGACTGCTGCGGGCGCGGCACTTGGTGCCTGGCTTGTCAATCCCGGTATGAGTGTCGGGATGGCGGGGCTGGGTGTCATGCAGGGCAGCTTTATTGTGAACATTGCATGGGTTATCACATCGGGTGTGATTATCGTTGTGCTGGCCTACCTGATTAGTATGTTGGTCACTTGGCGTATTCGGAAGATATCGGCGTATCGGCTGGTGACGGAATAGGCGTGTGACAGGTGTGCGTTGGGCAAGATTCTAAACAGCGACGCCAAGCGAAAGCCCCGGCATGAGGGAAACATCATGCCGGGGCTTTTTGGCTGTTTCGGAGACGTGCGTATTGATATTACTGAGGTTTGATGGGAACAGAGAATATTATTTCATATTTTTTCAAAATAAGCATTGCAAAACGGGAGCATGTGGAGTAGAATGGAAAAGCCTATTTTTTGGAATTTTAGACCCGTTCAAAATTACAAGATTTTGGTGAAACAGTCAAAATCAGCTACAAGGAGGCCCTATGCAGTACAACAAGAAAACCATACGGGACATCGATGTCGCAGGAAAGAAAGTTTTGCTTCGCTGTGATTTTAATGTGCCGCTGGACAAACAGACGGGAGAAATCACGGATGACAAGCGGATTGTGGCGAGCTTGCCCACCATTCGCTATCTGCTCGACCAGGGGGCGGCAGTTATCGCTTGCAGTCACTTGGGACGGCCGAAAGGGGAGTGGAACCCCGCTCTCAGTCTCGCCCCCGTAGCACGGCGGCTCAGCGATTTACTGGGTGTGCCCGTGCAGATGGCGAAAGACGTCATCGGGGACGATGCCAAGGCCATGGCCGCATCGCTCGGCGCGGGGCAGATTATGCTGCTCGAAAATCTGCGCTATCACAAGGAAGAAGAGAAGAATGACCCGGCCTTTGCCAAATCGCTGGCCGACATGGCCGATGTGTTTGTGTCCGATGCGTTCGGCACGGTACACCGGGCGCACGCATCTACTGCGGGTGCGGCGGAGTATCTGCCTGCCGTCAGCGGGTTCTTGGTGGCGCAGGAGTTGGAGTTTCTCGGCGGTGCATTGGTTGCGCCTAAACGGCCTTTCGTGGCCATTTTGGGCGGGGCGAAAGTGTCCGACAAGTTGGGTGTGATTCAGAATTTGATTGAGAAAGCCGACGCGCTTATCATCGGCGGCGGCATGAGCTACACTTTCAACAAGGCGATGGGCGGTACGATTGGCAAGAGCCTTTGCGAAGAGGATAAGCTCGACTACGCCCGTGAAATGATTGCCAAGGCAGAGGAGCGCGGTGTCAAACTGCTCATTCCCTCGGACGCTTTGGCGGCGGCGGAGTTCTCGGCGGATGCAGAGCCTGTGCTGTGCTCTGCCTATGAAATTCCGGACGAGCTGATGGGCTTGGACATCGGGCCGGAGAGTATTGACGTGTTCGTCAAGGAGATAGCGAACGCCGGGACGGTTGTTTGGAACGGGCCGATGGGCGTGTTTGAGTTCGAGGCGTTTTCCAAGGGCACAAAAGCAGTCGCCGAGGCGATGGCGCAGAGCGGTGCCGTTACCATCATCGGCGGCGGTGATAGTGCGGCGGCGGTGATGCAGTTCGGGGTCGCTGACCAGATGACCCATGTGTCCACCGGCGGCGGTGCGAGCTTGGAATTTTTGGAAGGCCGCGTGTTGCCCGGAGTGGCGTGTTTAGAAGATAAATAATTCGATTTGTAGGGCGCGATGTCCTCATCGCGCTGTGTATCGTGCCGATAGGAAGCGGCGCGATGAGGACATTGCGCCCTACAGGACCGACAATGTAGGGTCACGATGTATCGTGGCCGGGTGCGGACGTCATATACGGCGTCCCGACGAATGATAAATAACGATGGGAGAGAACAGAGAACATGAATAGAAAGTACAGAAAGACAGTAATCGCAGGAAACTGGAAGATGAACAAGCTTCCCTCGGAAGTCAAAGCGTTTTCGGAGGAGCTGAAAGCTCTGGTGCCGAAAGCGAAGTGGTGCGACGTGGTCGTATGTGTGCCGTCGGTGATGATTCCGGCGTCGATTCGCGCCTTTAAAGACAGCAAGGTGAGTGTGGGCGCACAAGACTTGAGCGCGGCCGCATCCGGGGCGTTTACGGGCGAGTGTTCCGGGGCGCAGATTGCCGGTGCGGGGGCGAAGTATGTCATCGTGGGTCACTCCGAGCGGCGGCAGAACCACGGCGAGACGAATGAGTTGGTGAGTGCCAAGACGAAAGCCGCTTTGGAGAACAAACTCATCCCCATCGTCTGCGTGGGCGAGACCTTGGAACAGCGGGAGATGGGCGTGACTTTGGAGCTTGTGACCTTGCAGGTCAAAACCATCCTCTCCGGTGTCCCCGCCGAGCAGGTGCGCAAGGTGATTATCGCCTACGAGCCGGTTTGGGCCATCGGGACAGGCAAGACCGCCACGGCGGAGCAGGCCGGGGAGGTCTGCACAGCGATTCGGAAGATGATTCGCGGCATGTACGGCGCGAGAATCGCCCGCGGTGTGACGATTCAATACGGCGGCAGCATGAACGGCAAGAACGCCATGGAGCTTTTGGCTCAGCCGGACATCGACGGCGGTCTCGTCGGCGGTGCGTCGCTGAAGCCGGAAGAATTTGCGCAGATTATCATGGCGGCGAATCAAGAATAATCGCTGTAGGGCGTGATGTCCTCATCACGCCGTGCGCTATACCTGAAAGGATGGATGCGGCGCGATGAGGACATCGCGCCCTACATGGAACGGTAAGGAGAGCATATTGAAAATACCAACAACATTAGTCATCATGGACGGCTACGGATTGACGGACAATGCGGCCGTTAGTGCGATTGCAGCGGCGAAGACGCCGTATTTGACGGAGCTGTTTGCCGCGAACCCGACCACAACGCTTATCGCATCGGGTGAGGATGTGGGTTTACCCGAGGGGCAGCAGGGGAATAGTGAAGTGGGACATGTGAACATCGGCGCGGGGCGGGTTATCTATCAGGATTTGCCCCGTGTGACGGCCGCGGCGCGGGACGGGAGTTTATTTGAGAATCCCGCACTCGAAGCCGCCATGTCTGCCGCCAAGGCGAACGGGGGGGCTTTGCATCTCTTGGGCCTTTTATCGGACGGCGGGGTACACAGCCACCTGACGCACATCTGGGCCTTATTGGAGATGGCAAAGCGGGAGGGGCTGACGAAAGTCTACCTCCACGGCTTCCTAGACGGGCGGGACGTGCCGCCGAAGAGCGGAGCGGGTTATGTCCGTGCCGCCGCCGAGAAGTGCCGTGAGATTGGCGTGGGCAAGATAGCAACGGTCATGGGCCGCTTCTACGCCATGGACAGAGACAAACGCTGGGAGCGGGTGGAAGAGGCCTATAACGCCATGGTGTTTGGCGAGGGCATCTTAGACCCCGATGCCATCCACGCCGTGGAGCGGAGTTATGCCGAGGGCGTGACAGACGAGTTTGTGAAACCCGTTGTCTGTGACGTCGAGGGATTGGTCAAAGCGGGAGACGCCGTGATTTTCTTCAACTTCCGCCCCGACAGAGCGCGGGAGATTACACGGGCCTTCGTAGACCCCGATTTTGACGGGTTTGTGCGGGGGAACGGGGCATCGAGGACGCCGCCCCCTACAGGGTTACACTACGTCTGCCTGACACAGTATGACGAGGAGATGCCGAACGTGAGCGTCGCATTCCCGCCGCAGACGATTACAGAGACATTCGGGGCGTATATCGCAGGTCTCGGGCTGACGCAATTGCGTATCGCCGAGACGGAGAAGTATGCCCATGTGACCTTCTTCTTCAACGGCGGCGTGGAGGAGCCTTATCCCGGTGAGGACAGGGCTTTGATTCCCAGCCCGAAAGAGTTCGCTACCTACGACTTGGTGCCTGAGATGAGTGCATATCAGGTCGCCGAGGAGTGTGTGGCCCGCATCCGAAGCGGGAAGTATGACGTGATTATCCTAAACTTTGCCAATTGCGACATGGTAGGGCATACGGGCGACTTTGCGGCGGCGGTCAAAGCCACCGAGGTTGTTGATGCTTGCGTCAAACAGGTGGTGGAGGCCACGACGGAGATGGGCGGTATTGCCCTCGTCACCTCTGACCACGGAAACGCCGAGTATATGATTGCCGAGGACGGCTCCCCGGCGACATCGCACACGACGAATCTCGTGCCGCTTGCGATTGTGGGGGCGGATGTGACACTCAAATCGGGGCGGCTGTCGGATATTGCGCCTACGATGCTGGAGTTGATGGGATTGAAACAGCCAAAGGAAATGACAGGTGTGAGCCTGATTGTAAAATAGGAACGTACCCGTAGGGGCGACCGACCCCGGTCGCCCGTGTGTCGGTACGATGGGAAACGTGCGGACGACCGGGGTCGGTCGTCCCTACAACAATGTGTTATCAAAATTTTACAAATAAAAAGGAGCAACAAACATGAGAGACTATCTAGAAATCACAGACGTACAAGCCAGAGAGATTATGGACTCCAGAGGCAACCCCACCGTTGAGGTTGAGGTACTCTTGGAGAGCGGAACGGTTGGCCGCGCGGCGGTGCCGTCGGGCGCGTCTACGGGCATTTTTGAGGCCTGTGAATTGCGGGACGGGGACAAGGACTACTACCTCGGTAAGGGCGTTATGACGGCTGTCAAGAACGTCAACGAGGAAATCGCCGAAGCACTTGTCGGCCTCAATGCGCTGGAGCAGACTTCGATTGACCAGATGCTCTGCGACCTCGATGGGACGCCGAACAAGAGCCGTCTGGGCGCAAATGCGATCCTCGGCTGCTCGCTGGCAGTGGCCAAGGCGGCGGCGGCTGACCTCGGGATGTCGCTGTACAGCTACATCGGCGGTGTGAACGCGAAGCAGCTGCCCGTGCCGATGATGAACATCATCAACGGCGGCGCGCACGCTTCCAACAACGTGGATATTCAGGAGTTCATGGTCATGCCCGTCTCCGCCGAGTGCTTCGGACAGGCTCTGCGTATGGGCGGTGAGGTGTTCCACCACCTGAAGAAAGTTATCTCCAAGCGCGGCGGTTCTACTGCGGTCGGCGATGAGGGCGGTTACGCACCGGATATGGCCGAGGACGAAGAGGCTCTGAAGCTCGTCATGGAGGCCATTGAGGCCGCCGGGTACAAGCCGGGTGAGGACTTCAAAATCGCCATCGACGCCGCTACGGCCGAGTGGATTCAGGAGGACGGCACCTACCTCAAGCCGAAAGCGCAGAAGCGTTTGACCAAAGAAGAGATGGTCGCCATGTGGGTGGACTTTGCGAACAAGTACCCCATCATCTCCCTTGAGGACTGCATGGCCGAGGATGATTGGGAAGGTTGGAAGATGCTTACCGATGCACTAGGTGATAAAGTCCAGCTCGTGGGCGACGATTTGTTCGTCACCAACGTAGAGCGGCTGTCTAAGGGCATTGAGATGGGCGTTGCGAACTCGATTCTCATCAAGGTGAACCAAATCGGTACGTTGACCGAGACTTTGGACACCATCCAGATGGCGAACCGCGCGGGTTACACCTGTGTCATGTCCCACCGCTCGGGTGAGACGGAAGATGTGACCATCGCCGACCTTGCGGTCGCCTGCAACACGGGTCAAATCAAGACGGGCGCGCCGTCTCGGAGTGACCGTGTGGCGAAGTATAACCAGCTGCTGCGGATTGAAGAGGAGCTTGACGATGCGGCGCAGTATCCGGGAATGGATGCGTTTTTTAACTTGAAGTAGGGTGTAGGGCGGGGGTATCCCCGCCCTTGTTTTTTGTTTCGCAAAAAGTAAGCAAAAATAGAGATTTCTCCTTGCAAATCGGTGGAGGACACAATATAATAATTATGGGGCAGTATATGATAGCTATATAAGTATCAACCTGCCTACACCACCCAAGTGAAGGAGAGGTCATATGAAGACGAAAAAACGAATCATTAGCGTAGTTCTGGTTTTCTGCATGTTGGTTACCCTGTTCCCCGGAGGGACACTTGCAACCCCGGACGAAGAATCGGTGACAGCATCGCCCCCCTTCACCGATGTACCCGACACCCATTGGGCGCACGCTTACGTCCAACAAGCCCACGCGAGAGAGCTTGTACGGGGCAACCCCGACGGCACCTTCAACCTCTATGGCCGTTTCACCCGTGCGGAGGCGGCGACTGTTCTGTGGCGTGTAGCCGATTCGCCCGTGCCGGAGGATGCGGTGCAGTTTTACGATGTCGCACCTGGTGCGTGGTATGCGGTTCCCGTTGCTTGGGCAGCGGAGCAGGGCATTATCTTGGGCCGGGGCAATAACCTGTTTGCGCCGGGGGAGGCAGTCACGCGTCAGGAGTTCGTTGTGCTGCTGGAGCGGCTTGCGAGATGGATGGACGTTGCTACTGCTACCCCGCCGATGGGTGGCTGGCGGATATTTCCCGACCACGATTTAATCGACGATTGGGCCAGAGATGCGGTTTTGTGGCTTACCGGCGCCGGGATAGTCCGAGGGGATCTTGATGGGCGGCTTAATCCCAACGAGGCAACAACCAGAGCAGAGGCTGCTGCGCTTGTGATGCGGTTTTATGAACGACTTACATCACTACTAATATGCCCCGGATGTGGGGATGAGCGGGTTATGTTTATTCCGTCTCCGGGCGCAGAATTTGAAGATAATTCCGTGCAAGTTGCTTTAAGTAGGTGCGTAAGCATAGGTGACAGAGAGTGGACGGTTGCAGATTTTGGAGGTATCGGGGCTTTATATGTTGAGGAACTCACATGGCCATGGGCTCCTAACGAGCACGACGTTCGTATCATGCGTATACGGTTAGACCAAAACTGCAAGGAAAATGTTAGGCATGTTATGTATCAGTTGTACCAACAACACAAGTTTATTCTTGCGGTGGGAGTTATGTACGTAGTTGTACCCGATTAACCATTGAAGACCTACCAACCATTGAACTGAATGCTGTTTGTGTAGCGGATGGTTTTTGTCAAAAAACAAAAGAAAAGAGGAATGGATATGTCAGGGAGAATGAAAAAATGGTTTGGTTTGGTGTTGGTATGTGTTATGTTGCTTACCTCGGTGCCAGGAGTGGCGTTTACTGCGGAGACAGAAGAACCCGCAAACTTTGATACCGAGTCGATAATTGTAACGCCGGAGATAAATGAATATTTACTTAGCAGCGAAAATCGTTTCGATACAGATGTATTCGTTGCAGATTTTTGGGATGGAGATTTGTTTTTTTATTTAGAACCATGTGAGCAAATCTTTTCCCAAGCGACGCTTGCGGATAACTTTGAAGACAATGCGGTTATTATCGTGTTAAACAGAGCTAAGAGCAGAACGGCGAGCAGAGATAATAGGGATTTTACGGCAAGAGATTTTAGAGATATCGGAGCATTATACGTTGAAAATTTATCATATCTTTCGGAGCGGGAAAATGCTTATGCACAGCAAATTTGGGTAGCAGAACATCGTATACACGTATTAGAATATGCGATGACTATGATGACCAGAATGGATATGCTTGCATGTGAGGCATTGTACTCTGAGGTGCGAGTGTCAATACAAGAATATAAACATGCCCGACAAGCGGGAGAAGAAAACACCCTACGTAATTTTGATGAGTTTAGGCGGATTTTACTGATCAGGCTAGACCAAAATTGCAGAGAAAATGTTTTGCGTGTGATACAACAGCTGGAGCAGCGCGAATATATTTATTCGGTGGGACCTAATTATAGAATTGAGCCACATACAATACCACCTATTAACGACCTCAATTTCGCATTGCCGCCCGTTAACGACCCTTATTTCCTATTACCGTCTATTCACCTGAATCATCAGTGGGCTGTCAACAGACTGTCTCTTCCGCAAGCATGGGGCATTACTGTCGGCTCACCTGTGGTTAGAGTGGGGATTGTGGGTCATGGGGTTGAGGCAAGTCACCCGGAATTGATTGGACGTGTAAGGGCTCTATCATGCGGTAGCTTGACAGAAATACATACAGGCACTAGGGGGGCAATTGGAAACGGAACCCAGCAAGCCGGCATTATTGGAGCGACGGGAAACAATGGTATGGGCATTGCCGGCATTGCATGGAATGTGGAAATCGTCTCTGTGGGTGCGATCGGATCCGGCGATGTGATAGACCGACATCTAGCTGGTATAAACCGTGCGACACAAGAGAGAATTCCAATTCTTACCCGCAGTTTTAGTGGACCAATGTACGCTGGCTCAGCCCTTTACAGTTCGGTGAGAGAGTACAATGGTTTGTTTATCAATTCCGCAGGAAATGATGGGCAAAATACTGATTCTAATCCGTTGCTTCCCGAGTTATCAAATGTTATTATTGTGGGTGCATCGGATATGAATGACAGGCGTTCTGTATGGGATCCGCGTGGATGGCCATTTCATGGGTCGTCAAACTTTGGACGAAATAGTGTCCATATATTTGCGCCCGGCGGGGGATTAATTGATGGAGTTCATAGACATAATCGGACAACTCTTCACGGTAATTCATTTGGGAATTACAACGGCACTAGTGCAGCGGCACCTCATGTGGCCGGTGTTGCAGCCTTGGTTTGGAGTGTTAATCCCCATTTGACGCCTCAAGAAGTAAGAGGCATTATATTAGATAGCGTAGACCCGATACCCGCATTTGCAAACATCAGTTATTCCGGTGGTCGTTTGAATGCGTACAATGCGGTGCGTGCGGCGGGACCAATTATCCGCTTCACCGACATCCCACCCACCCATTGGGCACATCACTTCGTCGAAGAGGTCGCGCGCGCCGAAATCATAACCGGCACCGCTTATCGGCAGTTCTCACCGTACGATTTCACAAATCGTGCGCAATTCGCCACAATACTGGGACGGATGTATCGTCTGGAAGGCGGCATTATGCCGGATTTGATTACTACACGCTTCCCCGATGTGCCCTGCCCCGTGCGCGGGTTTTACTTTGCCATCCGCTACGTGGCTTGGGCGGATTCCCAAGGCATTGTTTTGGGAATGCCGGACGGCACATTTGGGCCTGGTGAGAACGTCACCCGAGAGCAGTTAGCGGTGTTTTTGTTCCGTTACGCGCAACATCAAGGACGAAATCCGCAAGGGAACCTCTCCGAACTCAAGCGCTTTGTAGATAACAACCAAATTTCATGGTGGGCAAGAGAGGCGATGGCTTGGGCTGTCGGAGAAGGGATTATAGTAGGCCGAACGCCCAACACCTTGGCACCCGGAGCAGGCGTTTTACGAGCGGAAGCTGCCGTCATGGTCTATAGATATTTGAGCAGTTCACAGCTTTTGCATCTGCTTGATGTCGGGGAAAACACCAGACCGGACCTCAGCATCCGCTTAACCCCCGAGAGCGACCAGAGGTTCCCGTCTGCGGCCGTGGGATACGGCGTACAGGCGGCGCGCACCATAAGCGTTTCCAACGCAGGAACCCGACCGACAAGAAATCTGACCGTCACACTATCGGGTGAGAACGCAGGCAGCTTTACGGTAAACACACGCACGCTGGCGAGTATCCCCTTTGGGAATACAACGAGGAGCTTCACTGTGCGTCCGAATACCGGGCTCCCGGCAGGCACGCATACGGCAACGGTGACTGTGTCCGGGATAAATATGCCGGCGCAGGCATTCATGGTGAGTTTCACGGTGACCGAACCCCACCAGCCTACGTTCCATGACTTCTTCCCCGATCCCGCGCTTGCGCAAGTAGTGGCGGAACACTTCGTCCCGGCACGCAACGCCAATGACCCGGTGACGGAAGCGGAACTGGCCAACATAGGCCCGTACTTTTATGCAGACGGCCGGGGCATCCAATCGCTGGAGGGCATCCAATACTTGACCAATATGTGGTTCTTCGAGCTGTCGAACAACGCCATCAGCGACGTATCGCCGTTGGCCGCCCCCTCGGAATACCATGATTGGCGCACAGGAGACGGGGCAATGACAGCGGCACAGCGCAATAATGATTTGGACTTTGACGCCCTGCGTGCGGAGTTTTTGCAGAATATAGATGAGAATCACTGGATTCATCAGCGTGAGCAGGAGCGGATACAGGTGCGTGAGCAGGAGCAAACGTTAGAACAAGGTGAGCGGGATGCCGCAGCGCATAGCATGGCCTTTGGAGTACTCATACTGGACAATAATCACGTCTATGACCTAAGACCGCTGTTTGTGAGTATGGGGATGGGGATGATGGATGGGATAATTTCCGCCGATGACCAGCATATTGAACGTCCGCCTATACCGTGGGCGAACCCGCTTTTGGTGGTAAATCCTGTGTTTGGCGTAACCGGCAGACGCCCCCAAGATAATGGTTTTCAGCCTCGGACAGGTGTGTCAACCACTTGGACGCACATCCGCTGGGATAATCTGCCCGTGGGGACAACGCAGGTTTTACATGAATTTTGGTACGTTAACAGCTTTTGGGACGGCTGGGGCGGTCCGGAGACACAGTTTAGCGGTGTGATTGTACAGCCGATTGGGTAGTACAGCAATAAAAATCTGAAGATATGTATAAAACGGTCTCTGTTGGTGAAAATAGCCAACAGAGACCGTTTTACGATTTTCGGGAGGTAGGAAGATGAATCGAAAAGAAGGTTTTTCCAAAAGAGCCGGGGACTTTCTGGCGGGGCGGGGGTTTTATGTTGTCTTACTCCTGTGTGTCGTCGTGATTGGAGTGTCGGCTTGGGCGATGCTGCGGAACACGGCGGAGGAGCTGAGTTTGCCCGTGGTCGGCGAGGTGGGAGATTTGGCGCAGTTGCCGCCGAGCGTTCCGGTTTGGGGAGGCGCAGAGCAAGAGCGGCCGGCAATCAGCCCGCGGCCGCCGGACAGGGAGACCTTCCTCGGCGGTCGGGACGAGCCGGAGGCGACCCCGACCCCTGCCGCCCCGGCAGAGACACCGCCGCCGACGCAGCCCGCGGTGCAGGAGCCGCTCCAATTCGTCTGGCCGGTCGGGGGGCGGGTGGAGGTATACCACTCGATGGATCAGCTCATCTTTGACCGCACGATGGGGGATTGGCGCACCCATGCGGGTATCGACATCGCCGCCGACCTCGGAGAGGTTGTCCTCGCCATCGCCGCCGGGACGGTGGAGCAGATTTTCCACCATGATTTATTGGGGACAACGGTGGTCATCAACCACGGGAACGGATTGCAGAGCCTCTATGCCAATCTCGCCGAGGTGCCTGTGGTGACGGAGGGGCAGCAGATCGATATGGGGACGCCAATCGGCGCGGTGGGGACGACGGCACTCGCCAAGAGCGGGGTGGTGCACCATCTGCATTTGGAGATTATCGAGAACGGTGTGCGGGTTGACCCAATGCTGTTTTTGCCGGAGCGGTAAGATGCCGGGGACAAATCCGATTTGTTGGGCTTTGTCTCCCTCTGTCGCATACTGTCACGCACTCGCCGGGAAAAGAGCATTTCGCCTTTGGGGAAATGTAGGGCAAGGACTTCGGGTACAAGCAAAAAGGGCTTTTGGGTGTGTGCCCCGGAAGCCCTTTATTCGTCTGCGGCCGTCTTTGTCTCGGCTTCTTGTTTTGCCGCCTCGGCGGCGCATCTCGCCCGCCATGCGGCTATGGTTGCGAGGGTGTCTCCGAATTGCGTTGCCGTTGCTGCTAAGAGACTTAAATCCGCATCGTCCTCTATCTGTGCCGCTACGGCTGTCGCCAGAGCGGAGACGCCGAGGGCGAGTTCGCATCCGTTCATTTTGTCACCTCAAGTTATAGTATTTCCCTGTCGGTGAATTGTTTCCGCACCATCTCTCCGAATCGGCATAGTATAGAGAAATCTTTGTTTAATGAGGGGAGAACGTCAATTATGCCTACAGGCACACTTCAGGTGAAAGTTTCTACGGCCGAGGGTGCGTTGCCCGTTTTCGATGCGACAGTTAAAGTCAGGGACGCGTTGGGGCACACGGTTCACGCGCTTACGACGGATGCAAATGGGATGACAGCAACGGTTGCGCTCTTTGCGCCCAGCAGGAATTTGTCTATGAGCCCTTACACGGCGCATTTGGCTTACAGCTTATATGAAATTTTGGTGACCCATCCCGGATACGTCCCGCAATTTGTGCGCGGTGTGCGTGTGTTTGAGGGCGAGGGCGGGCTGTTGCCGATCGACATCGTCGCCCGCACCGCACGGACGGATTTGGGGGATTCGGTGAACGTGATTGAGTTGCCGCCGCCGATGGCGGGGCGGTAGGGTGGTACATAGCAAAACCCCTGTAGCTGTTGGCTACAGGGGTTTTGCTACTAGTCTGTGACTAGTTCAATCGCGGCTTTCAGCTCGTCAAACGTCTTCAAGAAAGAGTCTCCGGCGGTTGCCGGATAGCTTTACGACACTTCCGCATCCGTTTGGATTTCTCAACTTCTGTACCTCCAATCCGTAGATTGTCGGTTTCGTTTGAATCATTCCTGTGAAGCCGTCTCGCTTGGGAAAGTGGACTTTGGCTTGGTGGCGTGCTATACTTTTTTGTAGAAACACTTTATCGAAAGGGCGTAAGATGTCAAAGCTTATAAATGGAGTTTGCCATATTTGCGGAGAAGTTAAAAAATTAACCTATGAACATATTCCGCCTCGTGCAACTGGGAACTCGACCCGCACAAAATCATATGACGGTATAGCAATGGCAAGAGTCGGTCGCTTAGAATTAAAAGATGTTGAAGGGTTGCGTGGGAATATTCAGCAACAAGGAGCAGGGGCATATACGCTTTGCGCCGACTGCAACAGTTATACAGGGAGTCATTATGCAGAACACTACAGTCATGCAATTATTGCTGCACATCGGCTATTCCAAAGTTTTAGTGATACACAAGGGAACGTTATTTCTTTTGAGAGCAAAGACTTAAAGGTGCTTGCGTTTTTTAAACAAATTATTGCCATGTTTTGTAGCATACGCCCCGCAGGAGAAATGATAGATTGTAAAGACTTTCTGCTAAACAAAAACTGCAAAAATTTTAATCATGAAAAATATCGCGTTACAATGGTTGCTATTCGCGATGCACAGAGTAATGCTTTGCAAAGTAATGGAGAAATTAGAGTTTTCAACGCGCATGGTAATATTCGGCAGGATTTTTCTGCCTTTCTTTGCTACCCTCTAGGGTTTTTGTTATATATTGATGGTGACTCGGGAGTACAAAGACATGGAGCTGACATCACGTTAATGGCTGACTTCAACTATGATGAAACCCCGCACTTCGGAGTAAGTATACCATGTGTTGATACACAGCATATTATCCCATCATTTTTACGAGAAGAAAGCGTACCTTCATCCAAATAAGAACGACATAGCAAAAACCAAACATCCAGTCAAGGGTATATAAACGGCTTACGCCGCCCTTGACTGGATGTTTGATTTTCGCTTGTGGTAGACAAGGCGGTTAATATTAAGCTAGTTGCGTTCATTGTACCATGTTTCCGGCAAGGCTTCAAGCCAGCGGCGGGAAAGGGAGCCTGCGTAACAGACAAAACCGCTGCCAAAACAGCAGCGGTTCATCTTCGTGTCCTCTTGGTGGAGAAACACTAGCTAAATCCGAACCGAACGCCTTTTCGATTTCCTTAAGCGTGATGGTTTCTGTTCTGTCCTTGAAATTATAAGTAAAAATCAGCTTATCGTCAAATACATGGATGGAGTTAATGAACACATCAATAATCTGTTTTTGGTATTCCGGGTCATCGACTTTTCCGTATTTGAACCGCCCAATCCAACTGACAATCTGTTCTTTCGTGTAGCGTGGCCGTTGCATCTGTGCTTGCAAAATGCCGAGTTTTAAGTCCTCTCGTTGACTTTCTAATTGCTCCAACCGTTCTTTGGTTGTCGGGGTCAATACGCCCTGTTGAATGGCGTTGAGCATATTGTCAATGGCTTTCTCGCACTCTTGTAGCTGTTGACGCATGACGGGCAGCGTGGTATCTCCTCGCTCTTGTAAGTCCAAGATAGATTCTGCAATGCGATTGATTTCATCGTCTTGCAATACCGTACTCACCGTGAGCAAAACCGCTACACGCTCAATCCAATGTTTTTTGAGCGACTTCCGCTTGCACCCTGTATGCCGTTTTGCACCACCGCACTTATAATAATAGTGTACGATTTTCTTTGTCCCGCTGGTGCCGCTCTCGCCCACCATCAGCCGTTCGCAAGTGCCGCAGAATAGTTTGGTGGTCAAGAGATATTCTCCCGCCGCTTTCCATCTGGCGGGAGCTTTCTTGTTTTTCGCCATGCGATATTGCACACGGTCAAATAGTTCATCGTCAATGACAGATGGGATTCCTTTGGGGATAATAACTGTACCATACTTGTATTCGCCAATGTATTTTCTGTTTTTCAGAATGATGCTCACGCCGTTAATCTTGAACGGCTTTCCTTTTTTTGTAGTCAGACCACGAGCGTTGAGTGACTCTGTGATTGCGTTGATTGTTTCGCCGTTATCGTAGCGGGTGAAAATCTCCGTTACGAGAGGCGCAGTTAATGGGTCAATGGCAAGTTTCCCCTCGCTGACAACATATCCTAAAGGCGTGTTCCCGCCGTTGTTTTTGGCTTTGAGTGCGTTCTCTTTTTGCCCACGCTGTATCTTCTCAGAGAGTTCAGCAGAGTAGTATTCCGCATAGCCCTCCAACATAGATTCTAGGATAATCCCCTCCGGCCCTTCGGAGATATTTTCCTTTGCCGAGATAACCTTAACACCATTCTTGCGGAGGAGCCGTTTGTAATGTGCACTGTCATAGCGGTCGCGGGCAAAACGGTCTAACTTCCCTACGATCACGACATCAAACAAGCCTTTTGCACTGTCCTCAACCATGCGCTGAAATTCGGGGCGATTGTCCGTTTTGGCGGACAATGCTCGGTCTATGTAATTGCCGAGAATTGTGATGCCGTTTCGGTCGGCATATTCTTGACATTCACGCAGTTGTCCCTCGATAGATTCTTCCCGTTGGGTGTGGTCTGAATATCTGGCATAAATAACGGCTTTCATGTGTTTCGCCTCCAAACATTTAAGCTGATTTAATTATATCAACACCCCCGCTGTCAAACAATGATGCGGCGGGGATGTTGGCGCAATTCAATGTACTTTCATGCACAGATAGGCACAAAAGTCAACTGTGACACCCGATATATGGTAGCGCGATAGAATAGATCAGAGAGAGTTTCTCAAAAATTTCTCCATTCGCCGAAGTCCGGCAGAGATAGAAACGGATACTGCACTTCTGTTTATATGTTCAGCCCTTGCTATTTCCGTTTGAGAAAACCCCAAAATGTAATGTGCGTACACACGCCTCTTCTGTTTGCTTGATAGCGTGTCAAGTGTAGCGTAAAGCAATTCATCTCGCCACTTTTTCTCATATATTGCACAGGATAGTAATGGTGGAAAAAGTGCGTCATGTTCGATACCATCTCCAACATCCAGCGAATAATATGCTTTGTTGCGATACTTACGCCGTGTGTAATTTGACTCCAAGCGTTCGGCTTGACGCAATGCTTCTACAATCTCATCGGACACTTCAACGATACAATCTGTGTGGTGCGGATAAAAATCCCGCAAATTTATCTCAGCCATGCTATGGCCTCCAATCATCATTTTTTGTGAAACCGGTTGATGATTAGAGCACGGCGGGGAGCGGCAACGGGGAACTACTTTGGGACAACTTGTCCCAAAGTGGCAAAGAGACTTTTTCTTGTAAGTAGGTTAAATCAGGTCGCTATCTCCATGTAGCGACCTATGGCAATTTTGGAAACGGCATGTGCAATAGAACATGGCGACACCCTCCTAATGCCGCCAGTTCCCTAAGCGATAAAAAGTCATTGCCCTCCGAAGTCCGCTTTTTGAAAAGGGAGCGGCGGCTTTGCCTTGTTTTGTTTGTGCAAACGGGACATAATAGCCATTTTTCGGTATCTATAATCATCACCACCTAACCCATACTCAAACTGCCGTTTTTCAAGCTATAAACCATATCCGCTTGCTCGGCAACATCGAGAGAGTGCGTCACAATAATCACGCATTTTTGATGCGCACAGGCACTCTCTTTCAATAGGGCGACAATATTCATCGCTGTCTCCTCATCCAAGTTCCCAGTCGGCTCGTCTGCAAGCAAAACCGTGGCTTCCGATGCAAGAGCTCTCGCAATCGCCACACGCTGTTGCTGACCGCCGGACAGCTTTAGGACATTGCGCTTTGCTTCGTCCTTTGTCAAGCCGACGCTTTCTAAAATCGGCATGGCGGCAACCTTTGCGATCAAATTGACATTTTCGATGGGGGTCATGTAGTCGATCAAGTTGTAGCTTTGAAAAATAAACGACACATGATGGCGGCGGTACTCCTCCAGTCCGATCTCGTCAATGTTTTTTCCCTGCAATCGTATCTCGCCGCCAGTCGGCACATCCAAGCCGCCGATCAATGATAGCAGGGTAGTCTTGCCACAACCGGACGGCCCTAAAATGGCATAGACATTCCCTGTCTCAAACCTAACATTCACATCACGCAAGACATCCTTGCCTTTCTCATAGGCATAATCAATGTTTCTCAATTCCAATGCAGACATAATCTCAACCCTTTCCTAACTCATTTTCGAGAGTATTTCTCTCGGTTTCAATTTAACAACAGTATAACTGGCAATTAGCACGGCACCGATTACAACCGGCAGGCCAATCATATAGACCCACAGCAAATCACGCCCATGCACGGCTACATCTACCATGTCTAGTGTCGCTTCAATACTGGCTTCTTCCAAGAACCCAGTTTCTGGCATAGTCAGAACAATGCCACCTTGCAACACCTCAATCGAAGTGGAACCCTCCAACTGCCCCGCTCGTAATTCTTCGGCGGCGGCAAATTGCGAAAGGACGTAATCTCCGGCACCCCCGGCGGCTACTTGGCTAAGAGGTAGAGAAAATGCGAACGCAACAACGGCAATTAGGACTACCTCCAAAATAAATTGGGTAACGATCTTTCGTTTTTGAATCCCGTTTGCTAAGTAAATGCCGATTTCTTTTACTCGTCCGCGTGTCCAAATAGTTAGGAGTATAGCAATGACCGCCATGCTGATAAGGGCAATTATCACAAGCAAGACCCCGACAAGCCCTTGTAGCGAACCGAGTGAGACTAACACCGTTTCAAAACCATCTGTACCCATCGTGAGGGAGAAGTCTTTTCCGTATATCTGCGGGAGATTGGCGATCTGTTCATACACGGTCTCAATCTCGTTTGGATTGTCAATAAAAATGCTCACAGGCCCGGGTAAACTGCCCACCACCCCGGTTCCAAAGTAGTTGCTTCTCTCATACTCTTCCAACAAGGTCTGCATGTCGATGATGAGTGTGTCAGCGGCAAGGACAAGCGGATCGGTGACATGACCGCCTATCGTTTCGTACAATTCCGCCGCCCTCGTTCCAGAGAAGATACCGACAACCTCAAATGCAAGAGTTACACTTGAAACCTCATCTCCCATAAAAGTCGGTGCGCCGGAAATCTTCAAAGTATCGCCGATATGAATACTGTTATATTCCGCTAGGACATCTGAAATCATCACACTTCTGTAATCTTCGGCCGTCAGATGCCGTCCTTGTGCCAGGCCTAGATTGCCACCCACAAAACCGAGCATCCGCTCTGAATTTGTCGCTGACTGTATGCTGGCGCGAGTGGTCTGTTCGGCAATTCCATACACATTCACCATCCCGACTTGATTATCGCTCAGAAAGTTAAAGTTTTTCGGCTCTGCATCTCTCATTGTAAATTCAGCGGTTATATTGTAGCCACTTATGCCCGAAACCGCCATGATTGCGTCCAGCATATCAAATGTAACAAAATCGCCGCTGTTTAGCAGTTCAATGAGCGTCCGATTTCCGGCCTCAATTCCGTCATCCATTGCCTCTACGAGTAGCCCGTGGTCAAGCTCCGGCGGGTTCCGTTCGAGGGTGATTGTTCCGGCAATATCTCGATGTATGTCTGCGGACGTATCGCTGACCGCATTGCTGATGGCGATTCCTGTTAAAATTAGAGTGGAAACCAGCACAAGCACCAGAAATAGCAAGACCGTTTTTTGCTTCTGCCGGATAGTGTATAATCCGGCCCTCTTTGCGAGATTCATAAAAGTTCCCCTAACTCATTTTGGATAAAATTTGCTTTGGTTTTAGTCTGATTTTCAATCGGGTTGTGATATATGCTGTCCCTAAAATAACGGAGAGTATCAACAAGTAGACCAGCGCATACATCGCAGGGGACATGGTCTGAAATTGGTGTTGCCCCAATTCTGCCAAAGCGGGTAAATCAGCTAATAGGCTCTGATTTAGCCTTGGGACGAGTGCGCTTGTGATTGCATAGGACACAAGAAAGGAAAGCACGGCGATTATGATAATCTCCAGTAGAAAGCTACCCCAAATTTGTCTTTTGCGGAGACCCACGGACAGCAATATCCCTACTTCATGGATGCGCCCACGCATTCGTAGGATTAAGATTAAGGTCAGTATTGCAATGCTGACGATGCAGATCGCCACCAACAAAATTGTCAGAAGATTCTGCACCGTTTGCAAGTCGCCGGAGATCCGCATATAATCGCCATCACTATGTTGTAGGAAGAAATTATCCCAGTCCAAGGCGTCCATCTGTCGTATTTCCACAACAATTCCCGGCAGTTCGCTGGGGTTGCCTATATGAAAGGTAGCCGCCTCGTATTCTCCTTGCGTTGCCAATTCCAAGCGCACCATCAGGCCGTGGTCGGAAAACATCTGATTGGTAGCGATAAAAGCTGACGGCAGCAGAGACGCATTTATCTGTACCTCTTCGCTTGTGTATATTCCGATGACCGTAGCCGGAACGCACAGAGCGGTATCCTCCAAGACATTTTCGGCTTCTCCCGCTTCATTGATGCCCATTTCAGCAGGGCGTAGCTCTACCATGTCACCAATGGTCAAATCATTTTCGGCGGCTAGTGTCTGCGAAATCAGCACCACATTGTTATCTGTGGGCGTGATGTGTCTGCCCTCGATTAAGGACAGCCTTTGATTGCGGAAGTCTGTCAGTATTGCGCTGTCCCGAACGCCTTGAATACTTCCCATGTTGTCTGTTTCACTAGAGCCAAAGCCTTGCCGAAAGGCAAGATCACGACTGCTTGCCAGCCCACGAGTATATGCGTTGTATTCGACGATTCCGGGAATGGTCATAATTTGACTGATGTTCGCCGCAGTAATGGGAAGTGCAGGATCGCTCTTTGCATCTTCCTCCTGCCCAAACTGTTGTCCGAGCAGTTGCCGAACCTCAATACGCCCATCTATGGATTCTCGCATGAATCTGGACATGCCATCGGTCGTATACAGTAAGGCAAGGCTCGTTGCGACAAAGGTTGCAATGAGGAAAATCAAAATGAATAAGGTGATGCTTTTTCCCTTTTTCCGTACTAAGTACAGAGCCGCTCTATTCATCAATCGGAACCAACCCATCTTCCGTCACTACAAACGTGCCGCCGCCTGCACCACCGCCAGGCGGTACGATTACCTGCTGTGTACCCTCGCTATGCGGTGGCCCATTTTCTCCCAAACTTTCAGCTTGTTCCCTTAGTTCTTCTAGCTCCTCGGGTGTCAGCACATCAAGAAACATCTGCTTGTGTTCTTCTGTCATTGACTCCCGCCACCATTCCGGGAAATCGTCCAAAAAAGATAAATCATATTCGGTTGTTTGTGTGGGCAACTCTTGGTAATCTGTCGAGCCGCCGCAGGCCGCAAGACCAAAAACTGCAAATGCGAGTATCCCTACCGTTGCCAATTTTGCAAAACTCTGTTTTAGCCATTTCATGTTTGTGTTCCACCTTTTGTTTAGTATGTAGCCATAAGCCGCAAGCAATGCCGCCTCTGCTTGTGCCTGTCTAGCTAAGAATAGTATGGCATACCCAACTTTAAGGGAACCTTAAGAGATTGGTGTAATGGAATAATTTTTCACGAAAAAGAGCCACAAACATCACTACAAGATGTTTGTGGCTCTTTTACAATAACCGATTAGATATAGATCGTGACCTGCGTCCCCGTTCCGACTTTGCTGGTCAAGTCAATGCTCATACCGTGTGCGTCTAAAATGTTTTTTGCAATCGCTAGACCCAGCCCATTACCGCCTAGCTTTCTTGAGCGGGAGCTGTCCACGCAATAGAACGGGTCAAAAACTTGCTCAATGGATTCGGGGGGAATGCCAATGCCTGTATCATCAATGGTAATCTGATTCTCTGACAAGGTGACGGCAATGCTAACGCCCTCTACATTGTACCGAACTGCGTTATGGATTAGATTAAAGAACGCTTGTCTCAAGAGTGTTTTTTCTCCTTTGATTGTTACATTGCCAAGGAGTTGTACATCCAAATGTTTAGCATGAATATCCTCGTCTAAATCCTCAAAAATACCTGTAAAGAGTTCTTGTCCGTCAAGCTCAGTCATGTCGGCCTCGGCGGGAGATTTCCCCATTGCCAAGAGGCCCTCCACCGACCCGATCATCCGCTCCGTGTTTTGTTTCACTTCGTCAAAGACTTCTTCGTAGTCGGCTGTCGTTGGGTTTTCATCCATTTCAAAGGCTTCCATGTGAGCGCGGATAATCGCAAGCGGCGTTTTCAATTCATGGGCGGCATTTTGGGCGAATAGTTGTTTGCTTTCAAAGGAGCGATGTAGCTTGCCCAACATCCCATTGAAACTCGCTGTTAGCTGGAAAATTTCATCATGGCTTTTCGGTAGTGGGAGATTCACATCTAATTGGTCGGCTTCGATTTTTCCGACCGAGGTAGACAAGGCTTTGATAGGGCGCACAATAACACCCGCCACCCAATATGCCCCCAAAGTGCCGAGCAGTATAACCGCCACGGCGATCAAGATACTCTGATTTCTAAAATCTCGCTGGGCGACAATTAACCGTTCATGAAACTGATCTACCGTTAATCTAACAATACCTGTTTCTTCCACCATCGTAATGTGTCCATCAACAGGAAAATCAACTAACTCCTCAATACCATTCCCTACAATCACGCTCGACCCCTCCGGGCTTACCCATACTCTAAGGCTTGATTCCAGCGGATTTGAAATATTCTGCCGTGCGTTCATCATGGAAAGTGCTGTCAAAGAGACGGTTAATATCGTAAGGCAGATTGAAAAAATGACGGTTATCTTCAAGCGAAACGAGAGTTTACCCCACATAATATCCCTGCCCCCTTACGTTTTTAATAAAGTCTTTCGGAAACTTACGGCGCAGGGTGCTGATATGGACATAAAAGGATTCTTCCATTTCCTCGGCATCGCTTTCCCACACGCTTTCAATCAGCTTTTGGGACGATACTGTTTCTCCTTTTCGGAGCATCAAGTGCGCCATAAGGCCATATTCTTTTTTGGAGAGCGCAATAGGATTTCCCCCGACCGAAACTGTTTTTGCCGCCGTATCGAGGACAACATCGCCAATCTCAATTCTCGTCCCCGCCGTTTGTGCATTCCGGCGCAACAAGGCCCGCACCCGTGCGGTCAATTCGTCAAAATGAAAAGGCTTTGTCAGATAGTCGTTCGCCCCCTCGTCAAGACCTTGGATTTTATCTTGGATTTCACTTCGAGCCGATAGAATGAGAATCGGCAGTTCGGCATTATCCTCACGCATGGCTTTGAGGACTTCCATACCATCCAGTTTTGGCAAATTCAAATCCAAAATCACCAAATCGTAGTTGTTTTCAAAATATAGGTCAACGGCTTCCTCTCCATCAAAAGCCGAATCGGTCGCATACCCCAGCTTTCGGAGAACCTTAACCAACACCTTATTCAAACTTTCTTCATCTTCAACAATTAGTAGTTTCATGTCCTCCTCCGTTCTTTCTAAACTTTTCTTAAATTTAATCATAGTACAATGAACATTAAGAGAACCTTAAGTAATGGAAAATCAATAAGATTGTCGCCAATGCTTGCGTGTCATTATACCACTTTCGTTATTTCCCAACAAGCATCTCCTTAGACGCTAATCCACCCCCCACAATAGCCTTTATAGGTATGCTCCGCTACGGGGCAAGCAGGGCGATTGGCTTGCCAATCGCACGAAACAGAGATTTTCCACCTGTAGAAAATCTCTGTTTCTGCTTGTTGGGGCTGCCACCCCAAACCCGGCAACTTTGGGACAAGTTGTCCCAAAGTTAAATAGCGGCCTGCGGCCTTGTTTTTGAGGAAATAGGATGACTCTGCGAAACGAGGAGTCATCCTATTTCCGGCATATTTATTACCCTCTCTATAAAATCAGAGAGCCATGTTCCGCAAGGAAGCCCCAAAACAGGGCGACCTTGCAGGTATGCCCTGTTTCGGGGAGTACCCAATTTCGGGTGTGGCAGAGGGAGAACGAAACGCACGCCCCCTTATCTGGGGTACGCCCTGTTTCGGGGCACACCTCTTTTGTATGCAAGGTCTTGTGACTTTTCATGTCACAAGACCACTTGTTATTTTACGGTTCCTCTCGTTGTCAAGGTCGGGTCGTATTTTTGCACAGACCGCAAAAATCTCCACCCTACCCTTGACAAGGATGGTATACTGATATCCCAAAGAAACACACGACAGAAAGGATGTTGCAGACGGTATCCGTCACCTAGTGCCACCACCGCCCCAGCCCACCAACGAAATGTCCATCCCGGACCACGCTATCGAACGTCTCGCCAGATGTATGCTGCCTATGATTCAGCGGTACTACGACAGCGAAGACGGCCAGCGAGAGCTGAAAGACTGGGAGAGCGAACAAAGGGGAGGGGGTAAAAAGCACAAGGCATAACATAGAGCGCAGGGGGTGACCATTTCGGTTCCCCCCTTTTTTCGCTTACAGGTCAATATCTTCAATATACACAAGAAATCCGAACCCGTCGCCTATCGGCAATAAGTTCGGATTTCTCCATTGTGGTGGAACAGGTGCAACCAAGCGTGAACTGAGGAATTCCCCATTATCGGCCTCGATGTCGTCCAGCGGTATATCCTCAATCCGAATCGGTACATTGCCGCCGTTGAGTACGATGGTGAACTTATCATCATGGAGGTAAATGGCACTCAAAAAGATATTGATAATGCCCCGCCGTTTGGTTTCGTCATTCAAATCGCCGGATTTCAGCGAGTGCAGAAACACTCTGACTTGTGTTTCGGTGTAGAAAACAACCTTGTTTTTCTCGATGGCAATCTGGGCTTCAATCTCTTTTTTCTCGGCGTTCCGCTTGCCGATCCGCTCCTGTATACCCTCAATCTCTTGCCCTTGCTCTAAGGCTTTCCAAAGGTTCTCAATAGCGGTATCAGCGGCCTTCAAATCTCTGTTGAGTAGTTTCAGCACGGAACTATCATAATCCTGCTCACAAGCCTTTGCGACCTCAACGGCGATTCGGTCTATCTCTTTGTCCGTGAGTAGCTTTCGGCACTCTCGGATAATCCGTTCTTCTAGTTGCCACTTGTCCGCTACCTTTTTGTGGCAAGTATTCTTTTTCTTGTTCTTGCAGACGTAGTAGCGGTATACCGTTCCGTTTCGGCTTGTGCCGCCGTAGCCAACCATCATTTCTTTGCAGTAGCCACAAAATAGCTTGGTAGTCAAAAGGTATTCGCCAGCCCCCCTTGTCCGTGCAGTTGCCTTTTTGTTCTTGTCCAAACTATGTTGCACTCGCTCAAATAATTCGTCCTCAATAATGCGGGGCATACCGTTTGGAACTTCGTGTTTTCCATAGATGTAAGTGCCGATATAGCGGCGATTTCGGAGCATACGAGATAGGCTGTTTTTGTTAAACTCCTTGCCCTGTGCCGTTTTAATTTTCCGCTCGTTCAAGTCGTTGATTATCGCCGTGACTGTTTCTCCGGCGGCGTATCGCTCGAAGATTTCTTGCACCACCGCCGCTCCTGCTGGGTCGATTTGGAATCGGCGTTCCTCGTCAACGAAAAATCCCAGTCCGGCCTTGCTCCCATTACTCAAACATTTCTGTGCGTTCATCTCTTGCCCCCTGCGGATTTTTTGAGATAATTCCACGGAATAATATTCCGCCATAGATTCGAGAACGCCCTCGACCAAAATCCCGCTTGCATCCTCGCTGATGTTTTCCCTTGCCGAGATAACTCGCACACCGTTCTTTTTCAATTTGGCTTTGTTGATTGCGCTGTCGTAGCGATTTCTGGCGAAGCGGTCAAGCTGGTAAACAAGGACGGCATCGAAAGTTTGCTTGTCGCTGTCGGCAATCATTTGTTGAAAAGCTGTCCGATTATCAGCCGTGCCGGTCTGCGCTCTGTCGATGTATTCAGCGACTACGATATATCCATTTGCTCTCGCAAACTCGTGGCAAGTTTGGAGTTGCCCCTCGATGGATTCTTCCCGTTGACTGTGGCTGGAGTATCTGGCGTAGATGACAATATTCATTCAGCATTGCTCCTTTCTCTAAAATTGCAAATCAACTCATCAAACTCAGTTTCTTTCATGCCTATACGCATCTGCCGACTATAATTTTGTTGAAAGTGCGAGATTGCTTGGTGCGACAATTTGCACGTTCGCATCACTTTGCGCCTGCGGGCTTTATATATCCTTTTATCTCCCGCTTCTTTTTTCTCAATAAATCTCATCCAAGCAAATACCGTTTGATATTTTGC
>Ga0131853_10002579_pt1 | contig 32371 bp, 30 predicted proteins | sample TergutLab28metaG_FD_92764 | JGI IMG/M metagenome (GOLD analysis project Ga0131853, IMG submission 92764) | Labiotermes labralis P1 segment gut microbial communities from Petit-Saut dam, French Guiana - Lab288 P1 (version 2) (version 2) | ecosystem: Host-associated > Arthropoda: Insects >... | reverse complement strand
GCTACAAGTTTTACCGCTGCTAATTTGAACTGTTTATCGAATTTTCTTCTCATAAATAAACTGGCCACCTTTCTTTCTTATCTTGGTGTCCAGTTTATTGTACCATGTCCAGGAGTGCATTTTTTGAAACAAATTAGTTATGAACAAAGGCTGGAAGCGGTTTTAAATGTGACAGAAAAGCATATGTCACAACAGGAAGCCGCAGATTTGTTAGGTACTGCCCGAGCGCAAGTGCACCTTTTGCAAAAAAGCGGTTTAGGTTTATTGGGGTGGTCAGCTCTGTAATGTTAACCGCTCAATGTCATGCGCTCTTTGGGTTTGCTCCCTTTGCTTATCCTTGCGTAGAATGACGTAAACTTTGACCTTGACATTATATTAGTTTTTTTGTATAATCAAATTATTGCATATTCAGAAAGGAAGTAAGAGTATGTCCTTAAGGCATGGATTACTTGGGCTTATAAAATACAAGCCAATGACGGGGTATGAGCTGAGTAAGGAGTTTACCGAATCCTTGGCCTATTTTTGGCACGCTACGTCACAGCAGATATACAAAGAACTTGATACTATGGAGAAAAGCGGTTGGCTAATTAGCGAGCGTGTCATGCAGAGTGAAAAACCGAACAAGCGGGTATACTCCATTACTGCAAAGGGAAAAGAAGAATTGTTAGACTGGTTATCAACACCCGAAGAGGGTGTTAAGAAATTTATGCAGGGGAAAAACCCATTTTTAATGCGCTTGGCTTTTATGGGTGAAACAAGTGATGAGCAGGCGCTGGGTATGCTTCACGCTTTCAGAAACGAATATCTTTCCTTTGCGCAAAGCCTTGACGATGTCGAAAAAATAATAGCCGAAGATGAAGCCGTTCTCGGCCCAAAGGTAATGAAATACTGGAAGATAGTGTCATTACATGGGGAAATAATACGTAAAGCAAGACTTGAATGGGTAGAAAAAGCCATTGCAATACTTGAAAATGAAGGAGAGAGTGCTTATGAAGAAAATTAAAGCTTTTTTGATAAATCATAGCTATGGCAACCATAGGGTTTTTGGGTCGATGTTTGCTGTAATGGCGCTTGTTTTTTTGGACGGCAGGGTATTTAACATGCCCACGCTTTGGGTACAAATTATTAATGTGGCGTTTTGGTTGGTTTTTTTGCTTGCTGTCTACCCGTTGGTACTCGCTTTTTTCCCAATGCTTTATATGTTTATTCGGACTGGCTTTAAGTTGCCGACCAAAGAAAACTATAAGAATAAAAGCGATTATATCCTCCCGTTTACAGGAAAGTGGACAGTGGGTAACGGAGGATTTGTTAATGGGGAATTTCATTCTGGGGGACGTTTCGGTTCGGAGCGTTATGCCCTTGATTTTTCAATCATGGAAGATGAAGAGGGTGTCGTTCCAGACGATTGGACGTTGCCGACAAAGGTTGAGGAATACCCTTGTTACGGCAAAGACGTTATTGCTATTGCAGATGGTGTGGTTGTAAAAGTTAGCAATAATCACCCCGACAGCCGCACCAATGGTAAAAAGGTGTATTGCGATACATGGGAGCTGCGGGGCAACTATATTGTTATCAAACATAATGACAGCGAATATAGCTTAACCGCACATCTTATGCCCAAAAGCATTACCGTAAAAGTTGGTGATAAAGTGAAGCAAGGGGAAGTAGTTGCCAAGTGCGGAAACTCTGGAAACTGCACCGCACCCCATATTCACTTTCAACTTCAATCAAGTGCAAGTTCTTTCTTAGCCATAAGTCTGCCCATTGCGTTTACGAATATTAAAGCGCAGGATTCGGTTGCTCATAGAGAGTTTTGCAAAGCAACATCAAGGAAACCAACAAAGTTTGGAGAAAACATAGATGTAGTTGGTAATAAAACTTATATAGGGCGTGGGCTTGATGTTGAAAATATGATTGATAAAGCCGTTTGCAACAATAAAACCTGAACATAGGCATATCTGGACACGGTGCTATTGAACTATCCTTTATTTTGCCCCAAGTGCAGAAAGGAAACATTGATAAATGTTCAACAACTAAACATAACATTAAAGGAGTGTAATTTTATGCTTGTACCAACAATTTGTTTCCAAGATAATTGTGATGAAGCCATTGCTTTTTATAAAGAAGCTGTAGGAGCTGAAGTAAAAAACGTGAACTACTTACGGGATGCACCACAAGATATAGCCATGGAAGGTTTTACATCGCCCAATCACGTTCTAAATTCGGAAGTAGTGATTTATGGCACTTCTATTGCCATGCTTGATGGAGCAGATAAACCAATAACAGGAGAATACTTCACGCTTACATTATTCGTTGATTCTGCGGAAGAAGCAGCCTCTGTTTTTAATAAACTTGCAGACGGTGGGCGAATTATTGAAGCCCTTGCTCCACAATTTTGGGCTGCTCTATGCGGTGATGTTGAAGATAAGTTTGGTGTAAATTGGCATATTTGCACCAAAGAATAACATTAAGTTAAAACGAGTCAAAGGGCAGGAACTATTCGCCCCATGACTTTACAGTTTGGCAAACAATGTATCGTCGCCTTTGCTGCCCGTGATGCCCAATTGTTGCCCTACCCTATAAAGTATTATGTAGTATGATAGAAGCGAAAATAAGAAGATATAAAGCGATGTGTAGAGATATAAGGTGATTTTCACCTTTCACAATTCTTGAAAACTGATAGAGGGCAACCCCACAAGGGTTCGAATCCTTTACCCTACGTTTTAATGTTTTAATCCTTCATATTTTGAACAAATTTCACTGGATAGTTCAAAACATGAAGGATTTTTCTTTACCTACAAAGTCGTGCAACGATGTATTTCTAAAATTTCTTCTCCGATTTGAATTATTTAATTTAGCTCTTCTTTTTTTAATGTAGAGAAAAAACCTCAGCTACAGCATTGACAAGCGCTGGCCGTGCGTTAAAAAGATTGGCAGTTTTGTTCAGGCTCAATTGATATGGAAGATCTTTGATGAGTGTTGGCTTCCCCCATCGCTATGAAATGCAAGTCACTGAGTATGTTATCTGTTTTTAAAGGCACGATTGAGCGTAGAGGCTATTAGATATATGCCATATTTAGATGAAATACCATAAGTGACAACTCTTCTCGAGCCAAAGGGTATATGCTGTCCAATCAATTGACTACGCCATTCAAACTTAGGTCGTTGGAGCGATGGTTGACTGTATTAATACGATTTCTCCGCGGTTAGCATAAGCATCATACATTGCTATGCCGTTTGTTACCCGTATATGCTGTGTTTCACTGTCTTGGATTACATAGGCATATGCCCAGTTATGGGGCACGGTAGTAAGCAAGGTAACGGATTCATTATATAATTCCTCGAAACTGCTACGTTGTGGTATGTCAGCCGTGGCGGTAAGCCTGATTGTAATCTGTGTTTCAGTCAAGCTTTGCACTTCTACAACAGCGTTATTACGGGTCATCATATACTTGTGAATAGCAGAAACAGTATCAACCCAAATACGGTCTGTTTCCAACACCAAAGCATCTACAAGCGCCTGTAACGATTCTACGCTAACAGACATATCGACATTGGCGACAGTTTTAGTGGACGGAGGGTTGGGTGGGCCAATAACTTCATGCAGACGAATCCACCTAAATCCACCAGAATTTAATGTCGTTTGCACATGCGTTCTCATTTGTTCCGGGGTAAAGCCACGGTTATTACCTGCGCCCCAGGCTCCAGCTGTATAATATACGTCTAATCCGCGAGTCTCGGCAGCAATTTCAGGCGTGCCGCCAGGATTAAGTGTACCATGCACCAGAATACCGGTTACCAAATCATCGTCCCATGCAATCTGAGTTCTTTGTTCGGTTGTTAAGCCATTCCATACTGTGCCGCCGCCCGCAAGGAAAGGTAGCAATGTCACGTTCGGCTGCATCTCACGCAATATGCGGGATGTTTCTTCGATTTGCCATCTTGCGTCTGCATAACTAGTCGAACCTCTGTGGTTCATAGTGTGGTTTGCAAGCTCATGACCACGGTCTGCCGCTGCTTGCCATTCGTCTCTTCTCGCTGTAAAGCTAAAAAATCCATTATTTCCAACGTGTCCATTGGCTCCGATAGCGCCAGGACTCCCATTCCCTGGGTTTACAAAGAACGAGCCATGTAAGCCTGCTGCATCTAGCATTGGTATCACATAGTCAAGGTGGCAATGAGTGCTATCGTCCGCGGTTATTGAGAACGCCGCCTGCCTGTTTCCTCTCCACCTTGCTACGGATGTATTGCCAACATCGGGGGTAGCATCCGACTCGCGAGGTACGCCTCTAACGATAAGATTGGTGATATACGTGGGCGAGGTACCATTGACTGCAGGGCCTTCTGAGTTGATACGCACACCGGAAAAATTTCTGCCAGTGCCGCTAATCATCCTTTGTACTTGACCATGTTCGGTGTTGGGAGTTATGTCTTCACCGTTTAGGTAAAATCGAATAACCCCCGTGTCCAGATTGTTAACCATACGTAGCGTTGCCCATGTGCCTAAGGGCCACATAGCTTCTGTTCTTCCCCAGGCACAGTCCATGTAGAGCGAACTTCTGGTATACCACCGCCCGGCCCTTGTTGTGGAAGTACATTATGCATATTGGCATCTTGTTCGGGAGGGTGGTAATTAGCGCAACGCGAAACCCGCGGCCCCATCGTGCGCCTGGAGGTAGAGTACGTATTCCAAATCACAGATGCAAATTGTCCGATGTCGTATGAGGTATCTCTAATTAAGCCGATGCCTGTATTTGCTAAATTGTTTCCAAGTGCTTCATTGGATGGGCGGGGCACGAAAATATCATATTGAATTTCGATAATACCACTTGCCGGAAGATTAGGAATTAGCCTGTCGATAATTAAACTCTGTTGAACAACCCTCAGCGCTTGCTCACCGGAACGGTTTGGAGCGGGGGTTATGCTCGGAGCTAAGTTTCGGTTAGTACCAAGAATTGAATGATCTGAACTCCTCCACGTTGCTCCGTCAATAGCAAGGTTGCCAAGCATGCATCCGGAAAAATCCTCTTCAAGAATGATGGGTAAATTGCCGGGATTCGCACCAGCCTCATTGTCGCAGTCCACTGCTACAATGAGATTGGCAATATAAAGATTTCCAGAGCCATTGTTAGCAGAGGTCCCGCGCCGTGTATTAATGCGCACGCCCGTAAATGGATTGGCCTCATTTGCAGCAGAACCAGAGCCTCCGTACAATGTTCTTGGTCTTTGAACATTGGTGGCATCAATGCTTGGGGTTATATCTCGAAGCCCCGCGCCGTCAAATCCATCAACAGCTAAGATGCCATTGCCATCATCAATGAAGAAGCTTAGTCCCCCGTTATCTAAGTTATGTGAAATTCGAACCGTGATCCACTCACCCGGTAGCCACATGGATTCGTGCCTGCCGCACTCAACCGTCCAGCGCCCTCTTTGTGCGGCAATATTAGCAGCAGGTATACCCACATCCAAATTCGCGCCATGGCTAGGAGAACCGGAGCCAATATCCCGCCGCTGTGGAAGAATAGAATTCAATACATCCGCGGTAGCACCATCGGAGACGTAACCTTCTCCAGAAAATAGGGAAGACCGCACACTCATTAGTCCCCTGCCACCAGACCAAGTATTCCAAGCCGCTGATGCGAGAACGCCGTTTTGTCTGCCGAGGCCGATACCTACATTTCTGTTATCAGTTGTTCCACTAGGCATAAAGATATCATACTGGATATCAATAATACCTGTTGTCGGAAGGCTAGGGATTAATCTTTCCAAAAAGAACGTTTCTTGGTTTACTCGTAGTGCTCTCTCACCGCTACGCCCTGGCGCGTTTACTACATGGGGGTTTGCACTGCCAAGATTCCCAGTAGGTATAGCCCAAGCGGAATGTGCGTTAATGTCGAGAGTACCTAGCGCGTAACCGGAGAAGTCCTCTTCAAGAATTACATTTAATGCTCCACTTGCTACCACAGGCTCGCCGATATGCTCCGGTACTGTTAAAATGGGAGCTGCCATCGTTGGTGAAATTATCGAAAATAACATTACAATAACTAAAAAGCATGAGATTTTCTTTTTCATATCAACTTTTCTCTCCTTTTTTGTTTTCTATAGTCAAGCCGCTCTAAAAGAGTCCAAGTAAGATAAAGCTTTTTCTATAAAGCAAAGAGGTAACAAAGCCGTTTGGCAGATAGCAAACTAGACGCAGGCGATGCATGATTGTGGAAAAAGAACGAGTTTAAATAGACTATTTTAGAGTGGCTTGACTATAATATTCTCTATTATCGCTCTAAATCCAACAAGTTCCCTTCGGCGTCAAACCCCCAATCCTCAGGCTCTCCTATAACTGTCATTCCCTTAATGCCCGAAACCCTAGCCACCATAGCTTCTGACACCCATATTTCCGCAATTTGCAAAGTGTTTTTTATTCGAATTACCTGCGGATTATTCTCATCCTCACAATTACTTGTCTTTATGGCGCATTGAATTGCAAGTTTGTCATTAGGCATCATAACAGGGATAGCGTCCGCTTTAAGCGTTGTTGACGTAATAGAATTGGGATATGTAGCTTCTAGGCTTGCTTTGTCAAAAATACGCTTTGAGATAACGTCAGCATTCCCAACTCCATGCATATTTCCAAAGCTTTCGTTGGTGAGATTTAGCACGGCAAGCTTTCCCGCCTTAAAATTTGTCTTTTTGAAAAAAGGACTTGATGAACGGCCTGTTATATTGCCATCCATGCCGGCTCCGCTTATATTTTTTCCCATCCAGTCAACTATTAAAGCGTCCGCATATTCAGGTAAAAGACGCGCCATGTGCGCTCGTGATTCTTCAAGCAGTTTTGGCTCTTCGCGTTCTATTTCACCACCTTTCATAACAGCAATGCGGCATGTTTTATCATATGCGTTGTCAATAAGACCTACAGCAAACATTATATTGGTATTTTGAATAATGCACTTTCCGAATAGATGGATTAGTAACGGCATATGTCCATAACCTGCCTGATGAGTAACAGAAGCTCCATATTGCTTACCCAATCCTATCGCCAACATCTTCATAAGTCCGCTCTCATAAGAGCCTGAGAACCCCGTATGCCCTTTGATTCGGTTAACCACGATAATACCGTCCGCTTTTGCGGCAAACTTATCGATAAAAACTGGATGTCCTTCATCACTTCGCCCTACCTCGATTATCTCCATACTTGAATGGATGGGGCAACCGCAATATTCTTCAGAAACTCCTAACGACTTGCAGATTTGTAACTGCCCCGTAGCCTTTGCACCTCCATGACTTCCCATTGCAGGTACAATGAACGGATGTGCGGCTTTTGATTTGCAAAAATCTACCAGCTCCTTTATGATAAGAGCGTAGTTATCAATACCCCTACTGCCGCAGGTAATAGCAATTCTCATTCCAGGCTTTACAGTATCAGAAATATCTGGGCGCGAGAGACCTTTATGCAATTCTTTTGGAACATCTACAACCTTGGAATCATCAAAATCCTGACGTACCTTTAGCATTTTAGGCAGCGGCACGTTTTTTAGAATATCTCGTATTGCCGACATATTGTATGCCTCCTTCAAAAAAGGGGCGGAACACTTTAAACGTTCCACCCTTTTTCGATAAAATTTATTGAGCCCAATAAATCATGTTTAAGTTAAGCGCACCAGTTGGAGCGAGCTCAGGTGCTACTATATTTACATTAAATGCTCTGATGACCATAGCTAAGTGAGTAGGAATATTTCCGGTGTGATAATTAGCAATTCTTGAGGCTTCTTCAAAAATAGCAACCCTCTCAGTGGCATCAATCGTAGCTACACCCATATCAATTAAATCTGAAAGCTCTTGATTGCGAATGCGGCTTCTATTTGGCATCTCACCACCTTGATGCAATACATTTCTCACAAAAGAAAATATATTGGTTGCAGCCCACTGACCAAAGCCGGCCTCATAATTACCGTCTATTAGCACCGCTTGGGTAGACGCGTCGTCCATCTGAACAATGCTAACTGTAATCCCGATGTCGGCAAGGTTAGCTTGAACCACCTCACCCATGCGCCTTCTTTCTTCGTTACTTGCAATAACTTCGAAAGCTAAAGACGCCGGGTCAATACTATGTTCTGCTAGTAATGCTCTTGCTGCCTCAGGGTCAAAACTGTTCATGCCTTCAGTTGATGAACCTGCAAATACTATCGGAACCTGAGCCATAGTGGGAGTTGCAAACCCATTAAATGCAGCCATAACCAGTGCGTCTCTGTCAATAGCCATATCAATGGCTCGCCTTGCATAAATATTGCTGAATTGAGGGGCATCGTTATTAAGTAATATAAAATTCTGTGCAGTGCCCGGAGTCATAGAAACGTAAACATCCGGATGCTCTTGTAGCCTTGGAACATCAGGAAAGGCGACTTCCACTACAAAGTCAACCTCTCCGGTTTCAAGAGCTATTGTTCTTGAAGAACCTTCGGGTATAATTCTCCAAACTACTTCTTCAACTCTGGCAGCCCGCTCTGGAATGAAGTAGTTGTCAAAAGCTGTAAATGTTAAGGAGTCACCTAATCTCCAATCTTGGAATACAAAAGGCCCCGATCCTATGGGACTAACTGTGAAGTCATGACCTGCCTCTATCAAGGATTTTGGCATTATAGAATTCCCTTGATGGGTCAAGTCAAAAAAAAGTGCAGCATTTGGTACTCCGGTATCGAGTGTAAAAGTGTATCTGTCAACCACGGTAGCTTCTACAACACTACCATGTGCGCCTCTGGAATAGGGATGAGTTCTAACATAATACATGGAAGCGACAACATCTTCGGCAGTCAATTCTTCGCCATTGTGGAACATTATGCCCTCATGTAGCGTGAACTCGAATAATGTATCGCTAAGAGGACTCCAGCCAGCTACTAAATGTTCAACCGGCTCAATAGTTACAGGGTCAACTCTGAAAAGTCCACTATGAGTCATAAGGTTTTTAAAAGAGCCAGCCGCAGCGTTATGCCTTGCGGGCGCAACTGAAGGTGTTTCATTTGCAGTGGCTATTATGAGGCTTCCGCTAGGGCCTGCAGCTACTGGAGGTGTTGGTGGCTCGTAGGTGGCGGCCGGTTGTTGTACTGGCTCAGATTGAGTCGGTGTGCCTTGCTGAGCGGGAGGTTGCTGACCGCTAGGGGTGCAAGCAGCAAGTGCACCCACCGTTAAAGCAACTGCTAATACCATACTTAATAATCTGTTCTTTTTCATATAGCACCTCTCTTGAAAGTATGTATTTTTATAGAATTCTGCTTATTGTCATAGTATAAGCAGGTAAAGCTCAATTGCTTAAAAGCGAACCACTTTGGAAAGATCATTCAATTTACATCCGGAGGTTAAGTTGTTGGCGCGAAGTAAAAAGTTAAGCTTCTCAATTCGCTCTCCACTTCTTGGGGCACCATTTTTAATAAAATCCACTTCAAGTCCTACCGCAAAATCCATTATAATATCACCAATCACCCCTCCCGAACGACCTGATGGAACTGTATACATATTGTGTTTTTTTGCATATACGTATGTATCAAGCGCCTCGGTAATTGTCCCGACTTGATTAGGTTTAAGCACAAAGCCATCGACCGCTTTAGTTTCATATGCACGCTGGATGCGTTCAAGGTCAGATGCCACGAGATCATCACCGATCATAATAGTATTTGTTATTTCACTCTTCGCTTTAGAATAGCTCTCCCAATCATTCTCATCAAATAAGTCCTCAATAAAAACCATGGGATATTTCTGACATAATGTCTTTGTATATGATATCAATTCATCCGCAGATATACGTTTTCCATGCAGCAAATACGTATCAGTTTTTGCATCATACATTTCGCTGGAAGCACAATCAAGCGCAAACGCCACTTTGTCACCGTATCCACATGCATTTACTGCCTTTGACATAAGGCTCAGCAGAACATCAGGGTCATCAGAAGGCGCTGCCCAACCATATGAACTGGCAATGACAGGTTTTCTCCCCAAATAGTCTGTTAGAGTTGTCTCTAGTTGACTAAAACACTTTACCGCAATCTCAACAGCTTCAGATATGCTACCAGCGTTATAAGGAACGATAAGAAATTCGTTAAATGGCTGGATAAGATCATCGTATTTACCGCCATTAATTACATTAAATGAAGGCACAGGCACAGTTTTAATATCTCTACCGCATATATAGCGATAAACCTCTACACCTGCAGAAAAAGCTGCTGCCCTGAGAGCCGCGATTGACACGCTATAAATGGCATTGCCTCCAAGCTTGCTTTTATTGGGAGTGCCGTCCAGTGCAATCATACACTCATCAATGGCTCTTTGATTTGATATATCCATGCCAATTAAAGCTGGGCCAATTACGTTATTAACATTATCTATCGCTTTATGAACGCTCATTCCAAAGTATTCATCTGGGTTATCGTCTCGTAATACATAAGCTTCATACATGCCTACAGAAGTGCCTGTAGGGGCCGAACCTCTTCCAATAGCATCATCCTCTGTCTCAATATCTACTTCAAGTATCGGACGGCATTTTGTGTCTAGAATCTGTCGCGCGTGTACGCGCTTGATTTTACTCATCTAATCATCCTTTTGGTATGTATAGTACGTTGAAATCGCATAAATTTGTGCCGGTATTTCCCGTTATAACAACATCTTGCATTTCTTTTAAAGCTTCATAACTTGCGTGTACTCGAAGAGCTCTATGAATATCTATTCCTTTTTCAATAGCATTTTTATAAGATTGCGAGTCAGTAATGCCTCCAGCTACTGACGTAGTACCATCTGTCCCTTCCGAATCTATAGAAAGTAGGCAAGCTCCAGGAATCTTTGAAGCTGCTAAAGCAAAACTGAGAGTCTCCTCTTGTGACGGGCCTCCGTGCCCTTCTATTTTGCTGCTATCTATAATTTTTGTTGTAGCTTCACCAACGGCAATCAAAACACAAGGGGCTGGAAATGGGTTGCCGTATTTTTGTATCTCGTGGGCAATAGAAGCTAACATCGTGCCCACTTCGCGAGCTTCTCCTCCAAGAAACGAGGTTAAAATAAATGCGGGAAAGCCCATCTCTTGAGCGATTTCTTTTGCATAAATACATGCATCCGGTAATGTATTTATTAAAAAATATGTATTTTCAGGAAACGCTTTTGGAGTTTCGCCTTCTGGCCCCACATTCATAAGGTAATCAATAACGTTCTTGGGAAGACGGTCTGCCACATCATAATCTCTTATAACGCGCCTGGCATCATCTAGCGTAGTTTGATCCGGGCCGAATGGTGTGGCGCGATATTTTTCATATGGAACGCCAATATCCCCCGTCGGCGGAGATTCGATTGCATCGCTGATTCCAAATGCTATAAGCTCCGCACCTCTATCTTTAATTCTTTTTGCAAGCATTCCTCCATTGAACTGAGAAATATGGCGGCGAATCGCATTAATCTCAAAAATATCAGCACCTGATTTTAGCATGATATCTGTAACTGCAATTTCATCTTCAAGTGAAATCCCGTCTATAGGACAGCTCATAAGCGCTGAGCTACCGCCGCTGACAACGCCTATAAACAAATCATCGGGGCCTGCAGCATCAACAATTTTAAGTATTTCATGGCAAGCGCGAAGGCCCTCTGCATTAGGCAAAGGATGACCACCGACATATACTTCCGTTTTATGAAATACATCAGTATCTTCAGAAATCTTAACGATCACAATCCCTTTTGTCAGATAATCGCCAAGTGCTTCTTCAACCGCCATAGCCATGTGATTGCACGCTTTTCCTGCACCCAGTAAGTAGATATTTCTCTTTTTATCAAGATTCCACGATTTATTGCCAATATGTAGGATATTCCCATCCCGGCGCATAATACCCTTTATACGCAAATAGGAATCTAGACGCTGTAATGTCTTATCAGTAATATCAAGAACTATCCTCCGCGACTCTATATCGCCGTGCGAAAGAACTTCATTATAGTTTCTTACCTTTTGATACTTATGATTCATTGCTATCCATTGCCTCCCAAGTAAGACTTCAGCTCTCCTTATTTAATAATATCATAATATAAGAATAAAAATATTCTGTCAATATTTATCGATAATATTATTATTCTTTTTAATTTGAGAAAACTTATGTTGCTTTACATTACACGGCAAGTTCAGTTATAATACACTATAGTCAAACCACTTGAAAAGTGTCTAGATACTGATTGACACTGAAAAACCATAGCAGGAAAAAGACTGGTTTTAACGGCAACTTTAAAGTGGTTTGAGTATAGAATAATTTCACTAGGAGTTTTTGCATGACTGAATTAATCGAGCGTATCAGAATGTCAATATCTAACCTTCCCCTGGCGCAAAAGCGTGTAGCTATTTATATTTTGGAGCATTATCGAGAAATTCCTTTTATATCGGTAACAACCATGGCTAAAAACATTGGAGTCAGTGATACTACAATTATTAAGTTTTGTGTCAAAATGGGGTTCAATGGCTTTACAGATTTTAAGGTGGTTTTTTCGGATAATTTGCAATCAGAGATAACCAAAGTAAATCGGTTAGAAAATCAATCGAGTCGAGAATGTGAAGCTGATATTATGGATCAGGTGTTGAGCTGTGATATCCAAAACCTGGAGTCCACTTTCAACAATATCCACAATCGCAATAGTTTCCCAAATCTTATCCAGCAGATTGAGAAGGCACAAAATGTTTATGTGATGGGGTTTCGCACCTCTGCAGTACTGGCGCAATATACAGTTTTGCGCTTGAGGCAGCTCAATATAAACACTGTTGAAATTACTCCGCATCTTGGCGCATATGCAGATATACTTACAATGATTCGCAAAGATGATCTGTTTATCGCTATATCTTTTACTCGTTGCTCTAAGGTCACATGCCAAAGCATTAAATACGTGAAAGAAAAAGGAATTGCTACCGCCTTAATTACCGACTCTTTTATAAACCCATGTTATGAATATGCCGATACATCACTTCTCTGCGAAAACCGTACAGTCGGACATGGTCTTTCTTATGTTAGCTTCTTTTCTCTCGCTAATGCTATTAGCGCAGCTATTTCTAGTAATAGAACAGATATCGTTAAAGAACATCTTGGGCAGTTGGAGGAGTTGCTCTCCATTTTTGATACTCATTCTACCTATATACGCCAAATTTAATTTATCGTAGTCCTCCCTCAGCTTATGGCGTTAGTGTCGATCCGCTGATGTAGGGCTGCTAACGGTGCTATAAATTATGCAAATGATATAATTTTCATCTTGCTATTTTTCTTCTTGTTCAGCATCAAAATATTAGTCAAGCCGCTTTAAATATAACCACATAATTGCACCGTTATTTCCCCGGGGTCTCCGAAAAACGAAGTTTTTTAGGGGTAGTCTAAGGTAAGCTGGGACCCATTGAAACTTTGTTTCAATGGGTCGCGAAAAATTCTGAGACGTTTACCCAAAGGAAAACTAAAAGGCACCTACGAGCCTGGTCGTAAATGCTTCGAATTTACTGCTCGTCCTGCCACTCCAACGGGCATCCTGAAAGGCAGGGCTATGGCATTTTCACGGAGTAAAAAATGCTGACTAAGACAATGCAGAATTGTGGTAAAATGACAAGCTTTAATAATTTCTTTTAGAGTGGCTTGACCATATCAAGAGGAGCGGCATAGAAACTTTGCCCTACAAAAAATAGTTTCTTGCAGTAACTTAGTCTCCATGCCGCTCCCAGTAGAACGCTCCTTATTAGGCATTATCGCCCCTACTCCGGTATCACCAACTCAGGAGTTACCGGGCATACATACTTCTTTTCACCCATATAGTTGTCAAATTCTTCCTTTGCCCTTTTATAAATTTCAGGATCTTTTATAACTTTAAGTCCAAAGAGTGCCATTATCCTGCTTGCAAAGTGCATACCTTTATTGCCTATAGAATGCCCTGAGCAAGCTGTAATTTGCCAACTATGACCGGGCGCGCCAATATTATAGCACGCTGTGCGAACCATTATGCCAGGTACCATGTGCTGTACATCGCCTACATCTGTTGAACCGCCCCCTGCTACATTCTGCATAGGCATAGTTCCTTCGTGTATTTGTGTGCCTGTCGAAATGTTAAACTTCTTATAAATCGCCTCAAGATTCTCCTTTTTGGTCTCATTTAGCTTTCTTGCAAATTCAATATCTTCTGCGCTATACTCAGGCTTAGGTGCTTCATTCATAGCCTCGAGAGCGACTTCGGCAAGCACAGCATTGTTAAGTGTATTATAACATCCGCCCATATACTCGATTTCAACTCTTATGCCCGTTATCATAGCAGCACCCTCTGCCACCTTACAAAGGCGCTTATATGTATCTTCCACCTTTTCCCTTCTTGGAGCACGAACGTAATACCATACGCTGGCATAATCTGGTACTATATTAGGTGCCGTCCCGCCATTGGTAATTGCGTAATGAATGCGCACATCAGTCTCTACATGTTCGCGCAGATAATTTGCGCCAATATTCATGATTTCAACGGCGTCAAGAGCCGACCTACCGTTGTGTGGGTCCCCGCCTGCGTGTGCAGTCACACCGTGAAAATGGAACTTAGCGTTATTTAATGCATTACCTGATCCTAGGCTTACCATATTCGTTGTAGATGGATGGAACGCAATACATAGGTCGATATCTTTAAAAGCCCCGCCTCTAGCCATATATCCTTTGCCGGTCAAAACTTCTTCCCCTGGGCAGTCGTAAAACACTATAGTCCCCGGAAGATTCCCCGCTTCCATCTCTGCTTTTAGTCCGATTGCAGCACCTACATGAGCGAGGCCAAGTAGATTATGCCCGCAGGCATGACCATAAGGTTGATTAGGAATTGGTTTTTGCTCCGTCGATACTTCTTGACTAAGCCCTGGCAGCGCATCAAACTCGCCCAAAAGCCCAATAGCCGGATGCCCGCTGCCCCATGTGGCACGTATGGACGTCGGCACTCCGAACAGCCCCTTTTCCACCTTAAACCCATATTTTGTAAGAAGCTTGCACGTTAAGTCGCAAGCCAAAAACTCTTTATACGGCCCTTCGGGGTTTTCCCACATTTTAAAAGAAGCCTCTTCTAAGTCCCTGCGTGCGTTTTCAATAGCTTCAAATGCAATCTTACCTAGCATAGTCATCCCTCCAAATTTTTTCCTTTATTCTACTTGATTTCTCACAGTTAAAAAACTCTTTTTAATTATTCTATTCTGTGCTATGCTTATGGGTAATGCTTAATTTTGCTATAGTTTTTTGGAATCGGAGTATTTACGAAATGCAATGTTCCAGATTTATAAGCTTATAAAGCTTTCGGATTCTTCGTATTGAAGCTAACTATAAGTATAAAAGTTATATAGGAGATTCTAAACTCTAAAACCAACTATGTTATATTAAGAATAACCATATTTTTTATCCATTTTGGTCAAGAAGAAAATGGTTAAATTTATAGTCAAGACTTCTGTTAAGGGTAGCGCGGCCCATACCCCTGTTAAGTCCCACACTCTAGGCAATGTTAGAAGTAGAACGGCTGTAAATACCATCGTTTGCATAAATGATATAAATCCAGATACTAGGCCGTCATTGAAAGCTGTAAACCAATTTGTAGAAAAGGTATTAAATCCTAATAGCAAAAAACCAATTGCAACAATTCTAAGACCTCTTACAGTCATTGTATAAACTTCTGTGTCTGCCGGAACATAAATTTGTACAAGCTGACCTGCAAAAAGGAGCGCAACACTAATTGCTAAAACTGAAAGTCCGGCCATAATAATTAAACTCTTCTTATAGAGCTTAGCTAAGCGTTCCTTTTTATCTTTGCCATAATTGTAGCTCACAACAGGGGCAATTCCTACAGCATAGCCAAGATAAAGGTAGAGGAACACTATCTGTATTCCCATCACAATCCCTGCCGAGGCAACAGCCTCAAAGCCAACAAGACCAACTAAAACATTGTTCATTATAGCTGTTGTAACAGTCGAAGCTATTATAGTAATCATTTCACTTACACCATTTACAGACGATCTTCCAATCGCGACTATATCCCACTTTGGTCGAACGAAATAAATCGTTCCTCTTCGGTTAATAGCGAAATAGATGAGGCCTAGTAAAGCAGGTACTGTATAACCAAGTCCCGTGGCAAGAGCAAGGCTCATCACTCCAAGTTCTAAAACAAATATAAAAAAGACATTTAATAGTGTGCTAACGATTGCTCCAGAAACAGAAGCCACCATACCAAGTGTTGGCTTGCCTTCAGCAATTAAAAACTGCATTAGGAAGAACCCAAGCATGATAAATGGCATCATTAAAATAAGTGGCTGAAAATACTCAAGTGCCATGTCAAAGACGTGAGCATCTGTACCTAATAATTCAAGTAATGGTGTTCTAAAAAACCACCCAAAAACTGAAATAAGTACACTAACCATAAAGGTAATAAGAGTGAGTAATGTAAAATTTTCTCTTGCCTCTCGGTTAAGCTCTGCTCCTTTTTTCTTTGCAACATACGCACATCCACCCATAGAAAGCATGGAACCAATTGCCATCGAAAAAGTCAAGAAAGGTACGACAAAATTCACTGCACTAAGTGCTTCCACACTAATACCTCTTGAAGCAAAAACCCCATCTACTACTTTGAAACTAGCCATAAGGACATACGAAATAATCGTTGGTAACGTGAATGAAAGTAAAAATTTGAACGTAATTGGTTTATTAAGTTCTGATTCCTCAGGCTCATTTTTTTCTTTCTCATCTATTAAATCTGAAATTTGTTCATTCATGATGCATCTCACTCCTATAGCTTCTGACAGGCAAGGCATATATATGAAGATGTACTACCTGTTTTAATTAAAACAATGGGCTCGGAGCAGACAGGGCATGGCTCATTATTATCTTTATATCCTATAATAAAATCCTCTATGCCAAACATACCCTCTTTTCCCCAAAAGTCCATTTTGCTACGATAGTAATTTAGGGCTTCCAGTATGCTATGATACAAACGTTCAATATCCTTTTCATTCATATCTGAAATTTTTCTTAATGGATGTAAGCCGGCTTTGAATAAAATATCATGCATGTACATACCGCTAAGCCCGCTAACATCTTTTTGGCTTATGAGAAAAGATTTGATTTGTGTCTTTTTCCCACTGAGCAAAGATGCAAAGTAGTCCAGGGTAAATGCCTCATCAAAGGGGTCAATGGCGTTGTCTTTTGCCTTCGTGGCCTTTTCAAGTTCATCTTTATGAACGAGAGAGAAATTCTCAAACCACCAGAAGCGAACGGTATAGCCGCTATAATCAGTAAAAAGAACCTCTACTTGATATTTTTTTGCTTATTGTCGTTGTTTTCAAAGTAGAAGATATCAGAACCCAATTTAAAGGACAAGAGAAGATGTTCGTTATTGTCTAAAGCGGTTACAATCCATCTCCCCTGATGGTAAACATCGGTTATGGTAGCACCCTTTGTTAGCCTTTGAAAGATTTCCGCTGAAACATTCAAAGACTTTTTTTGTAAAAGCGAAAGTTCCTCTATGGTTTTCCCTATTAAAACCTCTTTCATTTGAGCAGATATTTTTGTAATTCCAATTAATTCTGCCATTTAGATGCCCTCCTGATTATAATTTCTTTACTGGCATCCAAAACTCAAATTTTGCATTTCCCGGTTCTTCACTCAAGTAAACCTCAATGTCCGGGCCATTGTCATACTCATAGCCAGACGTGGGTAACCACTCAGCAATCACACGGTTTCCTAAGTCTTTGATTGCATCAGCATCCTTCCCCTCGCCAGAGAAGATAGCCCATGTATATGGCTGAACAATATATTCTTCTAATGTACTGTCAATTTCTTTTGTGCTTGATACTGCAACAAAGTACCGCCATTCTTCCAGCGAATCATCGCACACTACGACACCTAATAATCCTTTAGGCTGCCCGTCTATCAGCGCAGACAGCTTAGAAGTTGTGACATTTGTAGCTGACAACCGCCACATCCCTGAAACAAGCTCATAGTTATAGTCGCTTTCAATGTCTTTATCAAGTGGCGAAGAAAAACCTACAATGCGGAACGCTTCTCTCTTTTCAATTCGGTAATTCATTCCCTCTACTCCTTTAATCGAAATTTTGAAGCGGATTGGCGGATAGGATTTTACAGTTACGCCATCTTGCTTTACAAGAGATGGCGCAATGCCGTGGACGCTCTGAAAAGCACGGTTAAATGCGGTAGGCGAGTTATAGCCATACTTGAGGGCAATATCAATTATTTTAGCTTCGCTACTTTTTAAATCCGCTACGGCTAAAGACATTCTCCTGCGCCGAATATATTCGGACAAAGGAATATAAGTCATGCAAACAAACATCCGTTGGAAGTGATAAGCGGAGGAAGATGAAATTTGAGCTATTCTTGAAACATCGAGCTCTTCTGTTATATGTTCTTCAATGTAATTTATAGCCGCATTCATTCTTTCAATCCAATCCACGTAATCAACTCCTGTAAATAAGTATATTTCATGTAAAACTGCTTGTCCTCTCTTTTTATGCAAGAATTAGAGAGGTAATGTACAATAACAAAATTATGTTTATTTCTTGCGTCAATTATTAAAAGATTTTTCAGCATAAATCGGGGCAAGCCATAGTCTCCCTTTTTACTGCGCCTTTAATGCGCCCCGCTCCGCAGTAACCATGCGCCAGAGATTCCCCATTTTCGCCAGCCTCTTTTACAGTTAAATAATCCATGTAAACACTTTCTATTTTTGTTTATGATATATTTATTTTATTATATTTCATATTTTTGATGAAGGATAAAAATTTACATGATAGCTTTCGGTCGAGCTGTGACAGAAGCCCATTAAGGTAGAGGTTTTCCGACTCCACCTCAAACAAGATTTCACAACGCCGATAGCTTGACACTATGCTTGATAATCTGTCAAAGGAGTAAGTACGCTTATCAAAAAACAAATCCAACGTGCTAAAAAGCGAAAGCGTGGGGGAAAATCAGCCCCACGCTTTTTGATTATTAACTCTAGCCTTAACTTCTGAAAAATTGATAATTGACACATATAAATTGTTTCTAGTTTGCACTTTAGACAAAAAGAGAAAAACTAAGCAGCATTAACAGTAAATTATCTTTGGTAGTTGTTCCAGTTATCCTGATTCTAAATCACCATACTTTATGCTGTGACCCGTTAGAGGGTTCTTAACATGTCAATATCAGCAGTCGATATTCGCTTTCCTCGCAAACGAATACAGATGCTTAGCATTTAATTTATATATTTTCCCATCTTTAATAAAGTTTGAACCGCATTGCCTAAACTCAAAGCGAACATTATTGCGTATACATTGCTCTCTAATATCAAGCACCCAATCATAATCAAGTGGGCGGGCGTTTCTGTCAGATTCACCACCGACATTAACTGACAATATTCCTTGCAAATATTTCTCAATATTAACACTCTCAAGAAGGGGTTGTAAAATAATATACTTGTGCTTGATACGTAAATCTGAAAAAATAGCAAGACGGTGATCGGCATTTTTTTGATTCTCTACTGTGCAGCCAACCATCACATTATCGTAACCGTCATTCCAATCGGGCGGAATACACTTTTCAAATCGGTCGATCCTTTTTGTGAGAAACATAAAGTTTAGGTCAGGCCGGGCTTTAATAATATCCCAACACTCCTGCCGCCATATATCAGCTTCTTCAATGAGAAAGTCCGTTGAAAAACAAGTGTATACGAGTTGACCCGATTTCATTTTATATTCACCAGATTTATCTTTAGCAATTGGCGCATCTAATTGTTTTAGGCGAGATATTTTATTCGTATCTCTGCCATATTTGCTATCACTTTTATGAATGTAACAGAACTTACAGCCTTCGCTGATTCTGTGGCAACCACGCCACGGACTCCATGAAGTAGTCACAATTATTCATCCCTTCTTATTCTTTAATTCGTAAACAAAGTGAGGAAACTGCTGTAAATCCAGCAATAATTAATAACGCAATACCAGGCGTATCCACGAAGTAATTGAGTAAAATCCCAAATATATAGCTACCCGCAGCAATTCCCAACTATGTTACTGCAAAAAACAAAGACATTGTTTGCCGAGAAATTCAGATAAACATTCTCTGAAAATGATAAGTTGAACAATCAGCAACTTTGGCAATATATAAGAAATTAGATCTCCTTTATGTTTTCCTCTTTATTAGTAAAAGCCGTGTTTAATCTGTCAATCCAATTCATGTAATCAGCTCCTGAATATAGTATATTTGAATGATAAAGGCTTGTCCTCTCTTTAAATGTTAAAATAGGAGAGGGCAAGAAAGTTTAGAGATCAAATACATAAGTCGAGTATGTTTGTATGTTTATGATAGGCCTTATTATATCACATTAAACAAGACAAGAGGGTGGCGTGTTTGGGGCAGATTTGCAAAATATACTACGACGGGTTTGAATAATCCATAATGGATAGCCATATGTCTACCACAATGGAGATGCGTTTCCAACAAAAAACATACTTTCCGATTAGGCTCTAAGGTTTCATAAGTTAGAGTATACATAGAGTCAGGCCTTGCCTCATGCCATACCGAAGACACAGAAAGCCCTCCACAAGGAGCGCACGGCATCATAACTTGAGTGCGCCCTTGTCTTTAGCAAGGGAAAGGTCTACGCCCCAAACCCTGCCGTGCTTTAAAGATTTGCTGAACTACCGCCAGCATTTTGCCTTGCTTCATATGGACTATATTCAGAACACTATCCCTTCTCAGTTAGTAGCGTTCTAAAGCCCTGCATAATGAGCCGACCACTTGGCTATATTTATGGCCGCGTTATTTCTACCCTTTATAGCGTACTTTGAATGTGCATCCGTATAACTTATGATAACGAAAAGCGCGGCTTCATATCGCCAATGGTGACGAGTTCACCATATTCTATAAGCTGACGAAGCTCCCGGATTCCAAGGAGTTAAAGTCTTGCTTCGCAAGATACGAGTATACTTTTAGCTGTTTTGCCTGTGGTATTTTGCCAAGCATATTTTTAATCATTTTAATCTTATGAGAAAATATCGGGATATAAGTTGTATGTGCTATAATTAATCCTAAAACTTGTCATAGAACGCTAAGATTATCGAACAACAATTATTATAACTAGGAGGTAGATCACCGTGAAGTTATTAATAAAAAATGATTGCATTCTAATACTTTATATGGAGAAGCAGGATTTTCCATTCATGATTGAAGCAGAACAAAACAAAGAAAATGCTATGTTTGTCGGGCAATGGACATTAGAACAACACGAAAAAGCAATAAATGACATAGATATACTCTATTTACTTTTTAAAAACAATGATGGACAAAATATTGGGTATGCTATAATAAAAGGATTAATAAACCCAAACGATAGCATTGAACTTATGAGAATCGTGATCACAGATAAGGGTTTGGGGGTTGGTAAACATGCACTTTCATTGATAAAGAAATGGTGTTTTGAAATAAATAAAGCTCATCGCTTATGGCTAGACGTAAGAGTAAATAATGTGAGAGCACAACATGTTTATAAATCTCAAGGCTTCATATGTGAAGGAATTTTAAGGGAGTGTGTAAAGGAATTTTAAGGGAGTGTGTAAAGGTTGATGGCACATTTCATTCATTAATGATTATGTCTATTTTAAATCATGATTATTTTAAATTGCCTTTACAAATCTAAGAATGTAGCAGATGTTAAATCATCTGATTTAGGTTTTAATGTTCGTGATTAAAAATATCTTTAGCGGGTTACGTTTCACATTCCATCCCTAAAAACGTTTGATATAATGAGGTAGTTAATGTAAAGTCGTATTCATATTCATCCGTGTTCATAGTCTGTCAGCAGTCTGAAGCCGCCTTTGTATATAAAGGCGGCTTGTTTTGTATCTACCACATTTTGTTTGAATAACTGTGTTTAGCAGCTGTGTAAAAATAACTTACACTAATTTTCTTCAAAAGTGCTTGGGAATATAGCAATTCTTAAAAAAGAAGTGCAACTTTTTTTAAACAGTGCCTTATAAAAGCATTTTTGCATTTTCCTGACGAGAGGGGTCTGAAAAAATATGCTTTTATGTATTGGCGATATGCTATGCTTTGCTTGCCAATTGGAGGCTCAAAATGTGGTCACTTTTAGTATATGAGTAAATAGCTGTCAGAATGACTAACTACTCATTCCAGTAACCGAATGTAGGTACACGTCATAGTATGATTGTATGCACAAGAATTTTTAGCAGGCGGGAGGGGTCTGCTAAAATATTTTCTTATGGTTTGGCGGTTGTGCTAAAGAGCTGACTGGCTCTCATTTGGAGGTGGATTAATTGGGTGAATACCATATTTCTGGAGGTAGGCGTCTTAGTGGACAACTTAGGGTCTATGGCGCAAAAAACGCAGTGCTTCCGATACTGGCGGCGGCTGTGCTTGGCAAGAATGTCAGCGTAATTCATAACTGCCCTGAAATTTCAGACACATTTATGGCAATCAACATACTAAAGGCTGTAGGTGCAGATGTAAAAACAGAAGACGGCTCTATAATAATCGACTCATCTAAAATTGATAACTGTGTGGTTCCGGAAGACTATGTTAGAGAAATGCGCTCATCAATAATTTTTCTAGGCAGTATGCTGGGTAGATGCGGGCAAGTAAAAATATCGTATCCGGGCGGATGTGAACTCGGCGCTAGGCCTATCGACTTACACCTTAAAGGAATGCGACAGCTTGGCGCAAAAATAACCGAAGACGGCGGATATATATTTGCCGAAGCCGAGAAGCTTGTAGGCACACGAATTGATCTTGATTTCCCAAGCGTCGGTGCAACAGAAAATATTATGCTTGCCGCAGTTTTAGCCGAAGGTCAAACCATAATCTCAAACGCTGCTAAAGAACCCGAAATAGTAGACTTACAAGATTTCCTTTGCTCAATGGGAGCAAAAATTTCAGGAGCAGGTACGGGAGTTATAGTTATAGATGGTGTAGATAGCGACGATTTGCATGATGCTGAGCATTCAGTTATGCCGGACCGAATAGTGGCAGGGACTTATCTTTGCGCCGCTGCCATAACCGGAGGGGAACTTCTTTTAACAAATATTGTTCCTGACCATATCCATCCGATAGCATCAAAGCTCACAGAAACGAATTGTGAGATAAAGATTGACGATCGAGCGATATATTTACGTGCACCTAAACGACTCAAGTCTATAGAGAGGGTTAGAACCCACCCTCACCCCGGCTTCCCTACAGACATGCAACCACAGCTTATGGCACTTCTGTCTTGTGCATGGGGCGTAAGCATAATTGAGGAGACGCTTTTTGAATCAAGAAACAAGCATGTTCCTGAACTTGTGCGATTAGGCGCAGATATATCACTTCTCTCTGACGGCATGACATCGGTAATAAACGGGCCGAATGAGCTTAGAGGCGCAAGTGTTGAATGCAAAGACTTAAGGGGAGGTGCCGCGCTGATAATCGCAGGGCTCGCCGCAAAAGGAACAACCGTGGTGAAGAACTCTATGTTCGTTGAGCGCGGTTATGTTCGCATAGAAGAAGATTTAAGAAAAATTGGTGCTGATATTTGGCATGTAAAGTAAGTTATGTAGTCAAGCCACTTGAAAAGAGTCTAAAGAAAGCGTAGCGCTTTTTCAGTAATGCAAGGAGATACACCCGTAGGAAGAAACACCTATAGCGTTTCCTGATATGTGCGCACAGAAAAGGGTACACTAGAAGGCACCACCAATAAGACCGGTCGCCTGAAAAGGGCAGCTCTTCGCAAAGCGAAAAGTACTGAAGGCACCTAATGTGGTTCGCCGGCGAAGTGGAAGGTAACGGTTGTATGTCTGCGCTACAACGATCTCACCTCAAGGGTCCCCGAAAAACAAAGCTCCTGGGGAGTGACCTATAAGCGTTTTCGTAGGTCGGGCTCTATTGGTATGCTTTAAGTGGCTTGATTATAAATATGGATTGGCGTGTGCGCTGCAATCGTACACGCCAATAATTTAAATATATATCCGGCCTTTAACTATCTCTCAGTTGTCTCTATCCCTAAATACTCACCTATCAGATTCCGATGGCAGTTTTGCTCAGAGGTTTCATAGCAAAGGAGCACTAATGGCTTATTGCCATGTGCTTCTAACATATCTTTAAATTGTCCAAGAGTTAAATCCTTATCCAAAACACCAAGTATCTCACTTTTATAGCGTGGCTCAAAAGCCGACCAATTTTCCAACGGATGGCACTCTGCAAGCATTGATGTTGTTGGCCCAAAAGTTTCAGATAAGTCTACATACTTATACTCACTCGAAAACCATTCAGGCACTTCTTTACGAGATACCCGTACAAATGTATACGAGTCTTTGTCAAGCATAGGCACTTTATCATAATAGCTAGTAAAAACCTTCATTATCCACCTCACGTTCTATAATATTAAGAATCTGTTTACTGCCTCTACTCCATGCCCTTTCGGCTTATTTTTCGTTAGCCGGCTCAAGATTTTCGCCTTCTGTAAAACAAGAGTTGCTCCTCAGGTATCTTCCGGTTACTGTCACGGTCTCCGGCACTTTTCTCTTCGCTCAAAGCTGCTCTTCTGGCATCCGAACTTCTTTCTGGTACTATCTATCGTATTTTATGAATATGCGTCGCCGAATAAGAGAAAGATAGTAAATAAGTTCTAAAAATCTAAATTATATATCCGCCTAGCATTTTCTGCAAACACTTTTTCATGATGCTTCTCTGGAACAATTCTTGATATAAACTCAATATAGTCCTCAATATTTGCAAGCGGCCAGTCTGTACCGTACATCAGCCTCTCATAATCGCCAAGATAATTAAGCCATGTGCGAAGCTGCTCTATGTATCCCGCCTTTTCACAGAAGTACTCATCCATATCCAATTTACCAACAAGAAACCCGGATAAATCAGCAGATATATTGGCATTTTTATCCATTACCGCTGCAGCGTCAGCAAACCATGGGTTCCCAAAATGGCACATAACAAAATTAACGTTAGGAAACATCACTGCTACTTCATCCATAGTTAAAGGGTGCGCATATTTAAGGCAACCAGTAGATGATGCAGTCTCCCCCGTGTGAATAGCCACAGGCTTATTGTAATGCGCACAAAGTTCATACACCGGCCCATACATAATATCCGAAACATACCGATGAACATATCCCGCATAGAGCTTAACCCCTACGCATTCTTTCAACTTCAAATTCTGCTCGACTAAATCATATGTTGCCCTAAGGTCCGCTTCCCATTTTGTGGAGGTGTCCAGCCCAACACAATAGCGCATGAATTCGGGATAAACCTCATGAAAGTCGGGTTCAAGTGACCTGTTGCCCATAACAACGGCCCCTTTGATCCCTAACCTCCTATACTCCTCTCTTAAATGCACTACACTATTTTCATGGCCAGCCGCTACAGCCAACTTCTCTGCCCACTCTTCATTCATAAAGCGGTGGATATGGGCGTCAATAATATCCATACAAACCTCCTTATTACAGTTTTTTCCTCAGCATATCAAACTCCGAGACTGGCCTCTCGCTCTTAATATAAACTAATTGTTGGGGGTGAGGCGCAGAGTCCAGCTCATTCATATCTTTATCGTATATTTTATCTATCCGTTGAGTGAAAATCTCACCATTTGTACGCATAAAATCAATCACATCGCCCACAGAGAATTTATTGCGCTGCTCCACTTCCGCAAGAAAGCCTCCCTCATCATAACTTTTTACTATCCCTACAAAGTCATATTCCCTGATATAAGAATTATCGTCATATACCTGATTATCACCTGTTGCTTTATGAAAATAAAAGCCTGTGCTAAAGCCTCTGTGGCTTGCTTTTTTTAGCTCTGAGATGTAATAAGGCATTTGGGCCTTATACTTCCCTGCGTCCGCTAAGCACAAATCAATAGCCTGCCTGTAAATGCTTGTTACAAGTGCAACGTAATAAGCAGTTTTCATGCGGCCCTCTATCTTAAAGCTTGAGACTCCCGCATCTATAAGCTCCGGCAAATGCTCCACCATACATAAATCCTTAGAGTTAAAAATATAGCTCCCTCGCTCATCCTCAAATATAGGCATAAGCTCGCCCGGACGCTTTTCTTCAACCAAACTATATTTCCACCTGCATGGATGAGTACATTCGCCACGGTTTGCATCTCTTGCGCTCATATAATTACTTAAAAGACATCGCCCCGAATACGATATACACATTGAACCATGAACAAAACTTTCAAGTTCAAAATCAGGCATCCCGTCATGAATTTCTTTAATCTCGCCAAAAGAAAGCTCTCTTGCAAGCACTACACGTCTGGCTCCAAGGTTCCTCCAAAACTCCACCGAATGGCGGTTAGTCGTGTTGGCTTGAGTACTGATATGAATATCCATATTGGGTACAATTTTTCTAGCTACACTAAAAATCCCAGGATCAGAAATAATTAAGGCGTCTACACCGACTTTTTCAAGTTCTAAAAAATAATCTTCAACGCCCTGAAAGTCATCATTATGGGCAAAAATATTGGCCGTAATATAAACCTTTGCATCATGCGAGTGAGCATAAGAGACAGCCTCTGCAATTTCTGCAAAGTCAAAATTCTTAGCCTTAGCACGAAGCCCCAACGCCTTGCCGCCCATATATACCGCATCCGCACCGTAATTTATAGCTACACGAAGCTTCTCCAAATCCCCAGCCGGACTAAGTAGTTCGATCTTTTTATTCAATGTTTTCAAATCCTTTACTATGGTCTTAATATTTGTTAACTTGACTCGACTTTTGAAAAAGAAGAATGCTTTTTCTAAAGGTCTCGTTGCACAATCAGAGTATAAACTCTTCACTACGTTCAGAGTTTCTTTTGATGTGCATATTATATCATAATCTCGACTTTGCATCGCAAAGTCTCGCTGCGCCGGGACGAAACGCTTACGCGTTTCCTCCTTTGCGCATATTATATCATAAAGGGGTGTGGTTGTACATGTATATAGAGTTAAACTTAAAACGGTCTAAACAAACTTGTTCGTTTTGCCGTTTTAAATTTAACGAACGTCCCTACATTCATATTTTTCACACTGTGAAAAGAATGTGCAGGAGCGTTTGAATCGAATGTCGCCTTAAATGTCTACAAGAATAGTCTGCTTGACAATAAAAAGCGACTGAAGCTCTCCGCCTCAACCGCTTTCTCTATTATCCACCATCTATCCCATTCTTTGCAATAATAACATCCTCTTTAACCTTTGTACACATCGCAAGCCCTTTCCCCACCGTCAAGAGCGAACTCTCAAGCCCATCCGTATGAGTTATAGCATGGATAAAGCCCTGCATCCGCCCGTGGGTCGTGCGCTGCCTTTTCGGCACTTCTGTCCTTTCCATAGCCACATATCCGTCTTTGAATATATCATCTGCAAGCATCACGCCACCTATATCTAGAAGACGAATGCAGTGCGGTAAAAATCGTAAATACTGTCCTTTTGCTGCATCTAAAAAAATAAAGTTAAATTTTTTATTAAGAGTTGGGAGAATGTCTATAGCGTCTCCTTCAAGAAGCGTTATCTTATCGCTTAACTCATATTTTTCTATATTCTCACGCGCTTTTTCTATCATGACACCGTAGCGTTCTATTGTTGTAATATGGCCATTATCAGCCAAAAACTCCGACATCAAAGCGGCAGAAAAACCAATACAGCATCCAATTTCTAAAACTTGCTTTGGCCTTAGAGCTGAAAGCAAAGTCGCAATAAATCTTGCTGTGGGCGGCTCTACCACAGGCAAACCTTGCCGGTGTGCATATTCTTGTATCTCACCTATTTTGCCGTCAAAGTTTTTCGTCATAAGTTCTAAGTATTTTTCTGTACGAGGCTCAATAATTCTCAAATCGTTACCCCTTATTGATAGATAGGATCTATATATCTAGCTCTAGCTGCCATAAATGCTGCGTCATTGTTAGTAAAATAATGCGCTCCGGTAGCTTCATCCATCAACACGAAATATAAGAGGTCCCCTTCTGACGGCCTAATGGCAGCTCTTATGCACGCAACGCCCGGGTTAGCTATAGGCCCTATTGGCAACCCCGGATGCATATATGTATTGTAGAGCGAATCTGTCAATAAGTCGACATACAAAAGCCTACGCCTGCTCTCACCCAGAGCATAAAGAACCGTCGAGCACATTTGAAGTCTTCTGTCGGCATCAAGGCGATTATGAATTACTTGTGAAGCCTTTTCCCGTTCGCTTTGCACTCTTATTTCTCTCTCTATTATCGATGCTATTGTAATTATTTCATCCATAGTAAAGCCTTTTTCATAGGCTTCCTGAGCGTATGTACTATAAATCTCACTAAAGCGCGTAAGCATTTGATGCACTATGAGCTCCGGATGGGCATTCTCAGGTATAAAATAAGTATCCGGGAATAAATAACCCTCAAGCCTATTGTACCTTCCTGCGGGAAAGTCCCTAAGAAACGGAAAATTGAAAACCGACTCATTGGTAACTCGAACAAATTCCTCGGCACAACCAAGCCCCCTATACTCTAGATACAAAGCGATATCATTTACCGTTGAACCTTCCGGAATAGTGACTATTACATTAGCGGCCATTACTCGCCGCTCAAGGAATGCAAATATCAACTGATTGTAGCTCATTTCTGTACTAACCGTCACGTAATTTTCTGCAAAGACCTGGCTATTACCTTTCAACACCGACTCAATCTGGAAAAACAAGGCAGAACTAATTATTTGCTCCTCTTCAAGCATGGCAGCAATATCCGCTATAGTAGAGCCTTCCTCGACAAACAATGTAACTTCCCTAGGTTCTAGTTCTGTAGTTAAGTCAAGTCCAAGCTCCCTGCCTATATTAAAAAATACGCCGGTAAAATTTATAACAAAATACACTAACAGCGCAAACATAGTAAGGCTGATAGCTGTGTTTATAAAAAAAGAAAGAATCCTTTTAGCAGTCATTAAATCACTCCTCAGTTACATTATACTATCATAATAATTTCATGTTCGAACTCGGCTTTTGAAAAAAATGAACATGTTTCAAAACGTACGCTCGGCCTTCCTGGATGCCCGTAGGCCCAACAGTAATGCGGAGCATTTACGACCAGGCTTGCCAAAGCGTGTTGCTCAGTTTAGGTAGAAACACCCCTATTTGTTCTATGTTTCCTTTTATGTGTACATTATACACTGAAGATATTACAAATTCAATAAAAAAAGAGAGTAAAAGTATGCTGAATGCTTGACAGTTTTATCCACAATCGGTATATTGAAAAAGAGGGGTAAATGCTAATGATTACAACAAAATACAGAAAACTTGTCAGAGACAATATTCCCGAAGTTATTAAAAAACGAGGAAAAAGGCCGATAGTTAGAGTTCTTTCTGATGTGGAATATAAACATTTCCTGGGCAAAAAGCTTCTTGAAGAAGTTCATGAATATATTGAAGATGGATGTGTCGAGGAATTTTGTGATATCTTAGAAGTTTTAGATGCAATTAAGACATCCATGAATTTTCTTGATGCTGATATTGAAAGAGTTAAATCTGAAAAAGCCATACAAAATGGAAAATTTGAAAAAAGATTATTTTTAGAGGATGTGATAGATTGTTAAAAGCTAATGGAAGTATGCAGGACTTTGTTAATGCGTTCATAAAAAAATATCAATTACAGACAGATGCTAAGACAAGATACATCGACGTAGCATCCGAAATTGGTGAGCTTGGAAAAGAAATCTTGGTAAGTACAGACTATGGCAAGATGGATCTTGACGTAAATGCTCAGATGGCTGACGAAATGGGCGACTGCCTTTTTTCCATACTCGCCCTTTGTTGTGAGTTAGATATTGATGCTCAGGAAGCATTGGCTAAGGCTTTGGCGAAGTATGAGAAGCGGTTTGCAAAGAAAGGAGATATAGGGTCCGCCTTGTAGAGATACTGCCTAGCTAACCCTACAAGTGAATTGTTATAATTTTTTCATAGCATGGATAATCGATAAATGCATATTAAACTGCACCTCGTATCCTCGTATTAGAGCAATCTATGCTTTCTAATTAATACCCCAAAGGAATCTTTTCATTTTTTCCCCTATATGAATTCAACTTCGCCCCAGGTGATATTTTAAGGAGTATCTTAGTATGGACATTTCTAATCTGTATTAATTGCCACTTTACTTCATTTTTCCATCTGAAATAAAAGCCCACTCATGGTCGGGCTCCATGCAAACCTCAAAATCAAGCCCGTAACCTTTGACGTTGTAGCTTAGGAATGTATATTGCCCGATTCGCCTATCATTACCCGGAATACCTGTCATATCCGAAAAATCACCTATATCAGTTGGGGATAAGTCAGCTTTTTTCAGTCGAGTGTGTGCCGCATAATATTCATCTTTATCTGCAAACCTCGGAAAATGAAATGTTCCCTCTCCTTGTACATAAGGGGCTTCTGACGGAAAACACCATATATAACTACCGTTTTCAAATACAATCACATCGGCAATGCCTTCCTTCCAATCCTTAGCGAACTTAACCTTATCCCCAAATACAATTCTTGCAACATTTTTCAGCCAACTTGTTTGTTCCGTTGAAAGACTTAAAGCTATATCCATAAAATGTTTCCTCCTTTTTATTTATTATATCAAATAAAACACGACAGCAGCGTGTCTTGTTTGAGAAAAAAATCCTTGACATAATGCCACAGGCGAAATTGCAAGGTATATCTTAGTACGGACATTTTTAATCATGCCATAACAATTTGGAGTTAATAAATCTGCCTGTTAAATATGAATCCAGTAAATTTCTGTTACTTTTCCTTCATCCTCATCGAAACCTTCCCCTGTTAACACTCCACCATTGCGAATAGCAACATGGGCAGATATTCTATTGTCTTTACTACATGAAATCATAACTTTATCTAACCCAAGTGCTTTTGCTTCATCAAGAACTAAGGATAACTGCATAACTCCATATCCCTTGCCTCTTTCAGAAGGGCTTATTCCATAACCGATATTGCCGCCATCTTTTAACAATTCTTCCGTCAAATGATGCCGTAATTGGATAGAGCCAATGATTTTGTTGTCATCTTTTCGAAGCATAAAATATGTTGTGGCTGGAGTAACTGTTAAAGAACATTCAATATTCTTTTGAGCTGCAATTGTTTCTAGCCAGTCATCATAATTATCATATTCCATAAATCCACTACTGCCATTTATTTCTCTTTCGCCATAATCAATGAATTCTTGCCTGTAAGTCATCGCTTGTCTTTCATATTTTTTTGATGCTTCTACTAACTGTATATCTCTCATGTGATACATCCGATCACAAAAATTATTCGTATTCCCTTGCTGGACAAAAACGAAGTGAACACAAATATCATTATAACATAGAAACTTAGCTATTAAATATGAACCGAAAACTATTTCGAATAATACTTGACACAAAGCCACAGGTGAAGTTGAATGGCCTATCTTGGTAAGGTATTTAATCGCATTAAAAAAACAGGCAGGACGATTTATCCGCTTATGCCTGTTAATAAGGGCGTTTAGATTTAATCTATTTACCTATAAGCTTCTTCCCTGCAAACAGTCCGATTAGTATACCAATTATCGGACCGATGAAAGTAATGACGAGTAGAAGAATTTCATACGCTTGCGCATCAACTTCATATTCTTTACATTTAACACATTGATGTTCTACAGACACATCGTGTAAATTTACATCACTGTTGTCCATGATTTATCTCCTTTCTGTACAAGTGTACGATATTAAGAATCATTGAAATAAGTATATATTAAATTGCGGGCAAAGTGAATAATGATTAAAAGTGATTTGGAATGCCAGCAATTTTACAATCTTTCCAAATAGGAGATTACGAGCCAAGCCCCTAGTGATGATGATTTTAAAAGTGTTCCGATACCTATTATAAATCCCCTACCTCACCCATATCGAACGCAAAATCCATCACATTGCATTCTTTCATATCAACTCGTCCATCGAGTAAAAATGCCACGCCCTCTGACTCCAACATCCCTCTGCGAACGTCCGCATATTCTCCTCCTGCAACGCTTCCATCCGCCTTAACGACACGCCACCATGGTAAATTATCCGCATCGGGGCAACATCCCATAGCCCAGCCGACCTCACGTGCCGCTCGAGGACGTCCCAGCATACGCGCTATTTGGCCGTAGGAGACCACTTTTCCGTATGGAATTTGTCCGACTATAATATATACTTGCTTAAAAAAAGAATTCATTTATAAACTCCTTATGTACTTAGGCGTACTGTAAACTTAAATGAAAATTGAAGACACTCAAGCCTTTCTGATACAATGTTTCTGCGCCGAAACAAGTACCTCCCGAAAGGAGAGTGTCTTCATGCAGAAAATTGTATCAATTAATT
>Ga0131853_10002578_pt1 | contig 32376 bp, 21 predicted proteins | sample TergutLab28metaG_FD_92764 | JGI IMG/M metagenome (GOLD analysis project Ga0131853, IMG submission 92764) | Labiotermes labralis P1 segment gut microbial communities from Petit-Saut dam, French Guiana - Lab288 P1 (version 2) (version 2) | ecosystem: Host-associated > Arthropoda: Insects >... | reverse complement strand
ATCGAAACGAAGTGTCACGGGGACTGACTCACTGACACGAAGTGCCCCGAAGGGGTTGAGGCAATCCCTTGCCTCAATCAGAGTGCCTGTCCCCAAGACACGAAGTGGGTATTTGGATGTCAGACACTACGGGGGGCGGGTCAGTGACCGCCCGCACAACAAAAAATATAAAGGCGGGCGTTTGTGAACACACCTGCAATCATTTGACACATCTTGATGTTTGTGTTAAAATATGTTCAAATGAACAAACATATTATAGTCAGAGTAGGAGAGATATTTCTAAAAGGCAAAAACAAGAACTTTTTTGAAAGTTTACTCCATCGAAACATCAAATCCGCATTAAATAAAATTGATTGCAAAATAAAGCGAGAGCGAAACCGCTTTGTTGTTTGTGATTTTGCTGACTGTGATTTGAGCAATATTTTGGACAAACTAGGCAAAGTTTTTGGCATTCACTCATTTAGTGTTTGCCATATTTGTGACAGTAATTATGAAAGTATTCTAAAACTTTCGCAAACCCTCATTCCGCTTGACAAAAAAACATTCCGAGTGAATTCAAATCGGTCTGACAAAAGATTCTCATTGAATTCGATGGAATTATCTCGTGAACTTGGGGGCGATATTTTGAAACAACACACTCACTTGAGTGTTGATCTTCATAACCCCGATTTTATTTTGTTTGTTGATGTCGGAGTGGAATATTCTTATGTTTATCAAGACAAAATTTTTGGTATGGGCGGAATGCCGGTTGGGTCTGCTGGACATGGACTTTTGCTTCTTTCGGGCGGTATTGACAGTCCGGTTGCGGCAGTTCTAGCCGCAAAGAGGGGACTGTCATTATCTGCTATTCATTTTCATTCTTATCCCTACACCTCCGAGCAAGCAAAGCAAAAAGTTGTTGACCTTGCCAAAATTATCGCTCCTTACACAGGCAGTTTTAAACTTTATGTTGTTTCAACGACAAAATTGCAAGAAGCGTTCAACAAAAACTGCGAAGCGTCTTATTCAATAACTCTTTTGCGACGGGCAATGATGAAACTTTCCGAAGATTTAAGTGTCAAAATAAAAGCGGAATGCCTTATCAATGGCGAAAGTTTAGGACAAGTCGCCTCACAAACTATTCAAAGCATATCCGTGACAAATTCAGTGGTGAAAAATATCCCTGTCATTCGCCCTCTAATTTGTTTTGACAAATCAGAAATAATAACACTTGCCAAAAAATTCAACACCTATGAAATATCAATTCTTCCATTTGAGGACTGCTGCACAGTATTTTTGCCCTCAGCCCCGGCAACCCGCCCAAAAATAGAAAAAGTTGAAAAAGAAGAGGGAAGAATAAAAAATTATGAAGAACTCCTAAAAGAAGCATTAGAAACAGTCGAAATTATTGAGATTTGAGTTTGATATTGTGCGGGCGATTAATAATCGCCCCTACAGTATAATTTGTAGGGGCGGCACTCTGCCGCCCGAAACAATGCAACAACATAATAATTAAAATCACATTAAAATACTTTTCTTGACAAAAAAAACATTTGACAATCAGCGATTCAACTGCTAAACTAATTCTATTATGAAAAAAATACTTATCTTTTTTGCTTTGATAGCAATGCTTATGGGCACTCTCGCTCTTTCGGGTTGTCAAGTTGTTGGTCTCGGGTCGATGACCTATCGTTACTTTGAAGAGGAAAATTTCTCCTCAATTAGGGTGAGCGGTTCATTTAATGTCCATTTTTCCTACACTGAAATGGAATATGGAACATCAACAAGAGTTAATGAATTTTCAGTCAGGGTTGCTATGCAGGAAAATTTGTTCAACTATCTTGATGTGTCGGTAGATGACGGAACTTTGATTGTCAGTTCTCGTCGTTCATTTGTTGTGACGCCGTCAAACAACCCCCGTCTCTATGTTCAGGCTCCAAGTTTAACAGGTGTAAGATTAAGCGGTTCAACCAGATTTGAAAATTCCGATAAAATTGTTGAAGATAGTTTTAATCTTCACACAAGCGGTTCATCAAGAGTTTCTCTCGACATTGATGCTGACAAAGTTTATGTGACAACCTCAGGCTCAAGCACCATTGACCTTACTGTCAGTGCGGACTATTTGACAATAGACAGTTCAGGCTCGACAGTGATGGATATTGACATGGAGGTTCTTTGGCTAAATCTAGAAAGTTCAGGTTCTTCGAGATTTGATTTTGTCGGTGAAGCATTCAATGCAAATTTTGACACATCAGGCTCAACAAGAATAAACGGACTATTTTTGATAACAAGAGACGCTGAAGTTGACTCTTCAGGTTCTACCAACATCTATATTCATGTTCAAAACACTCTTCATGTCGCTGCAAGAGGCTCTTCCCGAATTCGCTATATGGGCAATCCTCATGTCACGACAAACCTCAGCGGCTCAAGTTCTGTTCAAAGATACGCCCCAACCGAATGATTGCCCTGATAATAGATGTTTTATCTATCCGTGAGATAGCAGGGCTTATTTTGGAGAACGGTGTCGAAAACACTGATATAAAAACTTAGCATTTTTAATCAGTGTTTTTCACTTTTTAAATTGATTAACCTGAAAAATTTCCATAAATTAACACGAAAAAACTGTTGACATATAATAAATTATGGTATATAATACTAATACTATACTTACTGCACTTACTGCTTTGTAAGGGGTGAGAGTAGTTATGCGATTTATGGAACAGCAATAACTCTCAAGAAAGGAATGATGAATGTTGACAGTGCTTTTATCTGTCGAACATTTTTTGTGTATTGTTTTGACAATTATTAAGACCAAAAATTATTAGATAAAACTAGTAATTCGGAGGAATAGAGACATGAGAATAAAAATGAACAAAAAAATCAAAAGACAAGCATTGGCAATATCGCAAATAGCAATCATTGCTCTTATTGCTTTTGTCATGATTTTCACCCATATGGCACTGACAAGCCGTGCAGTTGTGCCGGGTAATGCTCGTCCTGTAATTACTGATGTGACAGGGGTTTTTCGCACCGATATGTCTGAATTTCTAAACCCTCGCTTTGTCATGGACGAAGAAGGGATGCGTCCTCAGCCGACAGACCATGTGACTGTTATATTGGGACTTCATGGAACGCCGACTCATGAAAGATTCAGAGACGACAGAGACAGATTTTCTGATGACTACATTACATTCCTAAACTCTCCTCAAGGGCGAAATGCCATGAGAGCAATTTCAAACGAGCAAAATCAATTAATCAGAAACATTTCAAGCGCTCGCATTTCTCATACTGTTGACTTTAGGTATCATGCAAATGTCAATGCAGTGGCAGTTACTATTCAATATCAAGACCTTGAAAGAGTTGAAAGAATGCCCGGAGTTGTCTCATCAGTGCTTTCTCGTACATATGCTCCGATGAGCGCTCAGCAATCCTCGGAGGTTTTTGACGGACTATGGCAATTGACCGATAACGACACCGGCATGCGTATTGACAGAGACACCGGTCACTTGTATTCGGGAATTCACGGCATGGACGGAAGAGGGACTGTTGTTGCGGTAATCGACACAGGTTTCGATTTCGGTCACGAGATTTTCTCAATAATGCCGCCGGAAGATTATATTCGTTTCACAAGGGAAGAGGTCGCAAGAGTTTTTCCTCAAACCCATGCATATTCTGCCGGATTTACTGTTGCGGATGTTTTTCAAAACAATAAAGTTCCTTTTGCTTTCAGTTATGCTTATCGTGAGCCGAATGTCTACAATGTTGACCAAGAACACGGAACACATGTTGCAGGAACTGTTGCAGGGCATACTCCCGGATTTGCTCACTACTCAGTTGTAGAATTGGGCGATGGGGAATACACAATAAGAAGAAATCAAGCACCGCCGCGCCCAATGATAAGAGCAGCGGCCTACAATGCTCAATTGGTCTTGATGAAAGTTTCACGCACTCGCAATTTTATTGATGCAGTTGCTAATCAACTTGATTCGGCAGCAATCCTTGCGGCAATCGAAGATGCAACATTCTTGGGTGTTGATGTCATCAATTTGAGTTTAGGAAGTGCAATGGGCTTTTCTCGTCCGGACACTGAATATGCGGCAACTATCTATGGTGCTGCAAGAGAAGCAGGCATTCATGTTGTTGTTTCTGCTGCGAATTCATGGACAAGTGCAAGGGGCAGCCCATGGGGGGACACCGGTCAAACCCACAATCCTGACACCGGAACAGTCGGAAGAGCAGGAACATTTATGACTTCAATGGCAGTCGGCTCAATTGACAGAATGCTCTCGCCGTATATGATTGCAGACGGTGACCTTTTGGTTTACTACTATCATCTTACAACTGTTTGGCCTGAAATGGACAGAGTTTATTTCTTGGAAAGAGTTGATGCGGAGTGGCGTCGCCAAAACAACAGGCCGCATGACTATGCTGATGTTCCGAATGTCTATCCTTATATTGTTGTTCCCGGTCAAGGTCTGCCGGTTGACTTTATCGGCGCTCGCGGAAGAATAGCGGTTGTTGCAAGGGGTGGTTTGACATTTGAAGAAAAACGAGCAAATGCTTATAATGCCGGGGCACTGGGTCTTATTATTCACAATAATGTGCCGGGAAGATTTGTTGTTCCTGTTGACCACATCAGACATTTTGGAACAACAATGACAACTCTTGAAATAGGTAACACTCTCAGAGCAAGAGGTCAAGGTTATTTGCAAGTGAGAGGGGCAAACGGCGAAGCACAAGTTGCGGGACCTTTTATGTCAGATTTCTCATCGTGGGGTCCAACTCCTGATTTGAGGCTGAAGCCCGAAATAATCGGACCGGGCGGACAAATATTATCCGGTTACTATGGCGGAAGATACCATGAAACAGGCGGAACATCAATGAGTGCGCCTATCGTTTCAGGCTCTCTTGCAGTAATCAGGCAGCATGTTCTCCATGAAATTCAAGAGACTGTAATATGCAGAAATACAGATGCTCCGAGACGCGGAATATATGCTGACATATATCGCGGGAATAATCCTAACGGAATGGAAATTATTCAGATTGTTCAAAAACTGGCAATGGGAACAGCGGATATAATAAACACTCGCTACAATGTTCCGTATTTTACAAGAACACAAGGAGCAGGGCTCATCAATATGCATGACGCAATAAATACCCGCTCCCTCATATCAATTCCTCAAGAAGCGGGAAGAGATGGTGATTTTACCGATTTTGCAAAACTTGAACTTTTTGACTGCGTAAACATCAACCATGTCTGCACTGTCGCAAATTGCTCTCATCTGAACTGTAATTGGACAGGCGAGTGGGAAATGAGTTTCAACATTCACAACTTCTCTGAAACTCCTTTGCAATACAGGCTGTCGCTTGACATCATGACCGAAACTGCATCGGCAGACGGAAGATTCGTTCTTGAGCGTCCTCGCAGATTGGATGACACAGTGCTTGATAATATTGTCGTTACCGGCGGAGGTGCTAGAATTGGCGATGCTATCAGTGTTGTGCCGGACGGAATGGCAACTGTCACTGCGACGATGAGAATATCTGAGCAGGCTCTAAACCAAATCAGAAACTCTTTCAGATACGGCATGTTCGTTGAAGGATTTTTGAGAATCGGCGTCAGCGGCGGAGCGGCAAATCAAGTTGACATGAACCTTCCGATACTTGCCTATGCCGGAGACTGGACAGCAGGACCAATGTTTGATATTGACATATTCAGATATGACATTGACGCATTCAATTTCTCATTGCTCCCTGAGCAAAGAATTCGCCCTGACCTTATCGCAACAACTCCTTTCGGCTTTGCATCTAACGCACAAGCGGCAGGTATTTTCGGCATGCTTCAAATGGGAGCATATCTTTGGGATGACCCGATGTCACCAATGGGACACCCATCAAGACAAGAACTCGTTGCAATATCCTTTGACGGCTTGTTCGGGGGAAGCGGAGGATTTAGCGGACTGTCCCGTGTCGGAGCAGGAATGCTAAGAGCGGCCGGATCTATGACCATGACAGTATATGAGGCTGACACCGGACGAGAGATATTCTCCAGAGATATAATACATGTTAGTAAAGCAGGAGCAGCAGGAGGACCTATTATTCGTCCTGGTATGATTGTTGCTGACCATGACAATTGGAGCGATGACCTTGTTTGCTTTGTCAGAGACGGACTAAGAAATAACACTAGGTATGAGGCAGTTTTCACAGGTCATGTGGATTTTCCGAATCGCCCGATATATCAGCACGCAACAAATAACAACACATGGGCTCTTCCATTCTTTGCAGACACCGAAGAGCCGATGCTAAAAGATGTTGAATTAATAACTGAATGGGATCAAGGTTTGAGCAGAAACAGGACATTCTTGAACCTCACTATGTTTGACAACCATTTCCTAAAAAGTGTCACCCCTCAAATTGCGGCATTGCCGGCAAGAGGAGTGCCTTACAGGTTCTTAGACAACCTTCGTCATCCAATGCGTATTTCGGGAGGTATGGGGGAAGTTGTCACTCAAAGACTTGATATAACCGACCTTAAGCACTCTATTGAAAATCATCCGATTTCATCAGAGAGAGGAATGCTTTATTTAACGCTTCATGACTATGCATTGAACCAAGCAACTTTTTCAGTAAATGTTGGGGAACTTCTTGAAAATCATCAAGGAACAACAGGCGGAAACGAGCCTCCTGCTCTTAATTTCAATTCATTCAGATTTACTGAGCAATGGCATGTTGAGCAATGGGGCAACTTCCCAACGCCTCCTATCGGCAGACTTCACCACATTGGCTTCGGCGGAACAGGAATAGGCATTTTTGGCGGAGAATCGGTCACAGTTTATCATAATTTCAGAGGTTTTGACCCGGAACGAGCGGCAAACTTCAGGCTAAAAGCGGAGGCAAATTCCCCTCATATTGCCCTAAATTTAGATGAGAATGGATATATTGCAGATGATTTTATTCAAATCAGTGCGATTGCCGACAACGCAACCATAAATAATGCACCGGTGACTATAACTGTCTTTGCCTATGAAGGGGCGCTGAGAGTATCGACTGCACTACTCCATATCAACCATCGAGCATCATTTGTGATGGGGGATTGGGAATTGGGTCAAAGTCCTTCAACGCTAGTTATGTTCAGAGGTCTCGGTGAGGCTATCCTTGATGATAATGGGATTGAAATCGGACGCAGAGCCGTAATTCCTGAAACAAGACGAGTTAATGAAATCGGGGCGTTCGCATTCTCTAACTATGAATGGAGAAGAGCATTTATTCCTGACTTAGGAAGATACAGTCTTGTCGGGGTCGGAGGAAGTGCTGTTCGTGAATTCCTCGGAGACAGCAACATAACCGAAATTGTTTTGCCCGGGACTGTCAACACAATCGGAAGATATGCTTTTGCCGGCATGCCTTATCTCGAAACAGTCCTCCAAGTTCCGGACAGATTTGGTGACAGACAACTTGCAGGTATTATGCAAGGAGCGTTCAGAGATCTTCCGAGTTTGAGACATGTTGATATGCGTCATGTCAGCATGATTGGACATCAGGTTTTCTACAACTCACCTCTTTTTGTGCCCGAGTCTTTGTCAAACTTGACTTATATGGGTAATCTTGCGTTTGCAAGAAACAATTCAATCACAAGCGTTGATTTGAGAAATCTTCGCTCATCCGGTCATGGAATATTTGCTCATAACACGGCTCTTGTTTCTGCAAGAGTCGGCGACATAACCTATTTTGGACCGGGAGTATTCTTTGAAAACTCTAACATAAGAGACTTGACAATTTCAGCAAGAAGCATTGCGGACGGCATTGGAACAACGAGTGCCGGCAACATAGTTGTTGCGAGCGGTGCATTTGCTAGAATGCCGAATTTGGAAACAGTGACATTCACTCGTCCCGAAGGACTTTCGGCGAATGAAGCATTCTCTGTTGATATTGGTGTCGGAGCATTCTTGGGTGCGCATAATCTGCACACCGTAATATTTGAAGAAGGAGTGAGCGTCGGAAGAATTGGTCGAGAAGCGTTCAGCGGAACAAACATAAGACATTTGAGTTTAATGGGTGCAAGCAATATCATAGTTGAGCAATCGGCATTCCCATCAACGCTTGAAATGATAACTCTCGGAGTGAATACTCGTCTTGACCTTCACAGAGGAGCACTGAGAAACACTCACAACATGCTTTCAAACGGATTGAGAGTCGGAAGGTTTGTTAATAATGTTTTTGAACCTTTGCCTCACTCGTCTTATACTATCAACGGACTTACTATCACAGAAACTGCAGGCGACAGAACAACGCTTGTTGCGGCTTTCGGAAACAGAACAGAACTAACCGCTGCTGACCAAGCAGGCATTCATTATATTGGAAGAGGTGCGTTCAGCGGCTCAAACATCAGAAATGCAGTCATTGCTTCTCATATCATAATAAGAGAAGAAGCATTTGCTGACACACAATTTTTGACAAGCGTAACATTTGAAGCCGGTATCAGTCCGCATGTTCTGTCAGGTCCTGCGATATTTGCAGGAGCATCTGCCTTATCTCATGTTAGTATGGTTGGAGTGATGACTATTCCGGACAGAACATTTATTGAAACTTCACTTATCAACATCACTGTTGGAGGTGTTGCGGGAACACTAACAATCGGCGAAGAGGCGTTCATGAATGCAAGAGTTTTGAATACTTTCACCGTTCAAAACGGACCAACTCGTGTAGATATCGGGGACTCTGCATTCTGGCAAGCAACTGAACTGAGAACAGTCACTCTTCCGGCGTCTGCTGACCCTGATTTGCCAAATGGAGAAGGTGTTGTCATCGGTGAAGAGTCATTCTTATTTAACATAAGACTCGAAAGAATAGTAAACGATTTCACAATTGTTGAAATTGGAGAAAGGGCTTTTTACGCCAACATACACCTAAGAAGCATTAATATGCCGCACTTGATATATGTTCCCGAGGGAGCGTTTGAAGGTGAAATCATGAGATTTTATTTTGATGTGATGGGATGGTTTGGTTTCCCGTTTGCGATCTATGATGATATCGGTTTCCATTTCCTCTCTCAACTAGAGTTTGTTAATATTCCGAATGTTGAAGTAATCGGAGAAAGAGCGTTCATGAACACTCCTTTTCTGAGAGAAGTTGTGACAGGAGAAAACCTCCGCTTTATTGATGAAGAAGCATTTGCAATTGGACCGCTGGACTGGTGGATGTATGGGTCTCATGACATGTATTTGCCGGGTCGTTGGTCAAGACTTGAACCGCATCACTTCAACGGAAGCAACACTCCTCTTCAAATCAATCTGGGTTCAGTTGAAGAAATCGCTGATCGTGCGTTCTATCAAAGAGGCGTTCTTCATGCAGATTTGAGAGGTATTGCGGCAGATGGATTGGGGATTGAAGTTTTTGCAAATGCGGAAATAATGGAATCAATTCAATTTGGCACAGCAATAACCCATATTCCATATCGAACATTCTATCGTGCAGGACTAAGCGGAACAACTTTTAATCTGCCAAATCTTGTTCATATCGGAGATTTTGCATTTGCTGATTCTGACATTCGTCATTTTGAGTTTGCAAACATTAAACATATTGGTCACAACGCATTCAGAAACAACAACAATATGACAGTGGGAGCAGTTAACAGCCTTGAATTCCTAGGAAACTTTGCATTCTTTAACTCAAGCATTGAAACATTTGAAATTCCAAGAACTCTTGAATTCTTTGGCTATGCTGCACTAAGCGGAACGCCTCTAAGAGAACTGACACAAAGTGCTGAGGGTCTCAATCCAAAATTTGAACTAACAGCAAACGGAATGCTTATTGAAACAGTTTCAGTAAGAGGAGTTCCAAACGGACACAGAATGCTTCTTGTTTTCCCGAATGCAAGTCAGATTGAAAACGGAAAATTGCTTGTTCCTCAAGGAGTGACGATTGTTGGTGACAAGGTATTCTATCAAAACACCAACATCATTCACATCACATTCCCTCACTCCCTCAGCATAATAGGTGACAGAGCCTTATATGGTGCGACAAACCTTGAAATCGTTGAGTTCACTTCTCATCGTGCGCCTATTTTGTGGTCAGCATTTGATGAGATTCTCGCAAGAGAATATATCATCAGAAGTCTTTTTGGTGATGGTGTTGAATATGTTCCTCACTCGCCATATGAAAGATTTGAGACGCATTGGGGTCACACTGTAATGCCGATGTTCTATGCTAACTTTGTTGCAAGAATTTCTGACATGGTGGCAAATCCTCTCGTCATGATAAGACCTGAAAACGGCATTGGCTTTGACACATTTATTTTCAACTCATTCTTCAATACTCAACTGTCAAGCGAAGTTTTAACAAATGAAAATTTTGTCATCATAGCACAAATAAGGGAACTCAGTGCAAGACCGCTCACTGCTGATGACTTCCCGATTTTGCAAGAAATTGGAAATCAAATCAATGCCATTCGTCTAGGCTCTCCTGTTCAATATCAACTAATGCAAGCGTTTGCAGGAAATAACTATGTTGTTGCATTCAATGCAATGTTCGCTGTTATTGACGGCATAGTGTTCAATTATATACTTGGACTAATCGATAATCTTGAAACTAACATAACAAGAGAAAACTTCCGTGTCGTTCAAGACGCAATCACTGAGATTCAGATAAGACTAATTCAAATTCCTCAGCAACTGCCGTCATCTCAAAATGACCGTTTGACAGCCGCATCTGCAATGGTAAATCATTATGCAGCGGTGTATGCAGTTATTGACTTGATTGAAGGTTTGCCGCCACTAGAGCAAATTGAAAACAATCCATACAGATATCTGCTTGAGGTTACTAATGTCAGTGATGCTTTTGATGCTTTGACTGATGCTCAAAGAGCACTAATTTCTAATGAACACCGTAACACATTGAGAGATGCACTAATAGCAGTTGGACTCTACACTCCGGTAAATATTCTTGCAATAGTCCTTGGCTCAGTCGGAGGAGCGCTTGTTCTTGTTGGAGTCGGAGTATTCTTGTTCTTCTTTTTGAGAAAAAGAAAGAAAGGAAAAGAGCAGCCAGAAGAACAAAACGAAGACGAAACAAATGAAACTTCAGAGTTTGAGACCATTGAGACAAAAGAAGAAGAAAAAGTCGAAGAGGTGCAACAGATTGAAGAGGTTGAAGAACCAAAAGCAGAAGAAGAAATAAAAGAAGAGACAAAAGTAGAAGAAGAGCAAAAAGAAGCAGAAATGCCTGAAAAAACTGAAGAGACAGAAAAAGTCGAAAAACCTAAAAAGCCGAGAGCAAAGAAAACAACCGCAAAAAAAGACTAAGGAGGCGGCAAAGAAAATCATGTCTAAAGAACAGCAAAAAAAATCAAAACTAAAAATACTAATAATAAAACTGGTATTCCTCACAATGCTTGGTGCGCTCAGCATCAGCGGACTTGTTGCATGCGGTCGTATTGCATGGGAAAATCACACTGTTGATGTCACCTTTAATTTAATGCTGCCCTCGCTTGCAAACACTGAACTTCCGACAGGCAGTGAGGAAAACCCTGTGAACCCTCTTACCGACAGGTTAGTCAGAACGCCTGTTACAGTAATGTTCACAGAATATACTGAATTTCCTGCAAGCCACCCGCTAGCAGGTGAATATCAAAGAACGCCACTTTTGTTTTTGCACGGCACTGAAGCAGGTCCTCGTGAAATGAACATTTTGGATGATTTGGGAATAAGGAACTACAATTTAGCAGGATACTATCATTCTGTCAGAACGATCTTGCCTGCTGATGATGCTCCTGACTATGAAAAGTATGTCGTCAGTCATTTTGTTGCGGGTGAGCCGGTCTTTATCTATGCTTGGCATCCTCTTTATGAATGGGTTACCGGTGAAGATGGAGTAGAAAGAATTGAATATGAAAGAGATGAAAACAACCGTATAGTAAGAGAGCAGAGACGCCTTTTGAATGTCACTCATGAATTCCCGGAGTGGCGGCTTGATGATGAAGGCAACGAAATGTGGTTAGTATGTGATGAAACAGGGGGGGCAGTTTATGACTATGATAGTGCAGGCAATCCGATTTTTGTTTATGACGAAGACGGAAACCCTGTCTATGAGGATGACGAAAACGGAGTTCCTCAAAGAGTGAGAAGAAGGCTTGGTGTTCCAAATAAAATAATGGGACAAAATGAGAACGGAGACCTTGTGCGTGTTCCGCTTGTTGACAGACCAACAGTTTATCCCGGAATGCAAATTTTTGTTCGCTTTGAGCCGGAGTTCACCTTTGAAATCGGATATGTTGTTGACACTGAAGTAGAAGGGAATATTGTGAGTGAATTTAGAAGTGTTTTGAGCATCAGAAAGCCAAGAGACGGCTATTTTAGACCGATGAGTTTGACAGGAACTTTTCTTGATGAGAGAAGTCATGACGGTATCAGTAATATCACTACTCACCTAAATCAAATAAGACTGACAGAATTTTTTGATGAGGACGGAAACCCGGTAGCGGAAGATGACGAAGATGTCCATAGAAGCAGGACAAGAACGCTAGTCATGTTTAGAGATGCCGAAAGAGACCGTGAAGACCCGCTTTTTGGTCAACTGAGATATCCGCGGCTTCCTGAACAATTTCCAACGCAATGGAACCCTAACAATCCGGGAGAGTTTGACATTTCCTATATTAGAGACGGCGGACCAATCGGTCTTGCAGGTGTTGTTGTTGATGGAAGACTAACCCATGAAACATGGATTCAACACAAACAAGACAGGACAAGACCTGAAGGCTTTAATCACAGAATCTATTCAAGTTGGCTTGAAGGCGAGTGGACGATAGTCACTCAAGCACCAAGACTGTCCGATGCTCTTGGCGATGCCGGAGCAGGAGGCATATTCTTGCTTGGAAATCTTGATTTTTCGCCTGTCGGCGTGAATTGGCCGCTTCACAACACTTTCTTTAGCGGAACTTTCCAAGGAAACGGCCACACCGTTTCAAATGTGACAAGAACTATCACTCCGGCAGATTTTGCTCAAAATCCGCCAACTAATATTGCTGCTCTTTTCTCAACGCTTATGCCTTCGGCAAGAATTCACAATGTTTCTTTTGAAAACATAATGATGAATTATAACTCGCATCTTCCTCATCCCGGCGGACTTATGAAAAATGTGGCACTACTTGCAGCACAAATCCATAGTGGTGCGGCATTCAGCGGTGTCACAATATCTGGAGAAATAAATTTATTGCAATATGCGCTAGACCTTAACCCAATTTCAATGGCTGCGTTATGGGGAGGGGTGACTGGAAATATCAGACTTGGGCGAGTTGCAGCATTTTCACCGACATCGCAAATTGCGCCTTTAACCGGAATAAATTATTCTAACATTAGAATAACTCATCGTCTTTATTGGCCGGACAGCAGAGAAGAAAGGTTGAATATCACTCATGGTTCATTCAGTTGTGCAATTAGAGATAACACATTAATTGAAAACTGGAATTTTGAACGAGTTGAAAATCTAATTTCATCTTTGCCGTCAAACATAACTGTTGCAAACAGAGCGGCGGTTGAGGTTGCACGAGCAGCATTTGTTGCATTAAGTGAACAAACACAACGAACTGTCAGCAATCAAGCGGTTCTTGAAAATGCCGGATTAACAATTGTTCAAAGCCTTATTAATGCATTGCCGGCGTTTGCAAATATAACTGTTGCACACAGAGCAATGGTTGAAGATGCAAGAGGAGCATTCAACACTCTAATAAGCGAAGAAACCAGAGTGCTTGTTGTTGGACAAGACGCATTAAATGCTGCTATTGTAAGAAGTGCATATCTCTTGATTGAGGGTCTTCCGGCACCGGCATCAATAACTTTGACAAATCTTGTTGCAAGCAGAACATCAGTTGCAACAGCCAGAGAGTTTTTTGAAACATTAACTCCTGCTCAACAAGCATTAGTTGGCAATCTAAACACTTTAGTTGCGGCTGAGGCAAGAATTGTAGAGTTAACACCTTAAAAATATTTGAAAAAACTATTGACATATGTTCATGTAATGTGATATAATAGCCATTATATCGAAAAAAATAAAAAAATAAACCAACAAAATGGAGGTAAAAAAATGAAAAATTTACTCAAAAGAGCATTGCTCTTAGCACTAACAGTCTTTTTGATTGTGCCGACACTGGTGGGATGTGAAAATTTTGATGAAGTAACATTTCCGTTTGTCATTGGTGTTGACCCGATAACGGGAGTATTCAACCCATTCACTGCAACGACAGGTGTTGACAACTCTATCATCGGAATGACTCAGATGAACCTTACAAGACTTAACGCAACCGGAGATTGGGTTGAGTTTGGTGATGACATATCTGTTGCCGCTCAAGCATTAGTAGTTGAAAACTTGAACTCTGACGGTCAAGTGATTTCCTATAACGACACTAACACGAGTGCTTTTAGGACTCTCATCACAACAGGAAACACTGCCATCTATCAAACAAGATTCACTTTTGTTTTGAAAAATGACATCTACTTTTCTGACGGAGTCCGCATGACGCTAGAAGATGTTTTCTTCAATCTCTACACCTATCTTGACCCATCATATATGGGACCAAACCAGTTGAACACTCTAAACATTGACGGACTTCCGGCATATCGCCGTCAAGACCCTATGTTCACTGATATCAATCAAGTTCTGGGAAATCCTTTTATGGGAGCAGCAGGAGTAGCGTTTGGAGGTTTCAGAACGAGACTAGGTGAGTTTCACACTGCTCAACCTGGAGCAAGAATATCAGTGCCTAACTTAGTGAATTCTACTGTTCCTTTTTCAGTTCAAGAGCAAGGATGGTTGGATATTCTTCTTAGAACCTACAGAGAAGAAGTATCAAGACATTTGCAAAACGGAGATATTGCAGTTCCGGAGGGTCATGAATTTATTTCAGACAGGCTTGAAACTTTCCTTCACAGAGTACAAATTGCCCGTATTGGACCTCCGGCGGGTCAGCCTGATGCTCCTGATATGTTTGATCCGGACGGTCGTGTTCCCGGTTTTCGTCCAATCTATAACACTGCTGTAGCAACCGGCAATTGGGAGCCTTTGATTGAAGAAGTTATGACTGCTGTGTTGACTACTTCTATGTTGGTTTCAAACATGACATTTTCAACAAGTGCGTTTGAATTGATTTCAATCATTGCAAACGAAATGGAAGCGGCAGTTCGCCCTCCTGTTTCTATCCATAATATTCGCGGTATTCGCAGAATAATTGGAGAAAGAGAAATCGGCGGAACTCGTTTCAACTCTAACACAAACGAAATGTTTTCAATAACAGTTAACGGAGTTGATCCAATGGCTATTTGGTCGCTTGCTTTCTTGACTGTTGCGCCGATGCACATCTATTCAGGAGTTTTTAACAACAGAGACTACAGACTTACAGCAAACTGGTGTTGGTATGGCGGAGACCCTGCTGTTTCCGGCTCAAATCCAAACGGCAGATTCGGACTTCCTTTCGGTCAAGTTCGTTTCCATCAAGATGTTATTCGCTCAGTCGAAGTTCCTATTGGAGCGGGAGCCTATATGGCAACAAACACAACATTTAACGCACACGGTCCCGGTGTCACGATAACTTATCATCAATTTTTCTCAGGGAACACAGTTAATTTCTATCGCAATCCGCACTATAGATTCGGACCAGCAACAGAAGAGTTTCCAAATGGCGGACCGGCAAGAATTCACAGAGTTGCAATGCGTGCAAGGTCAAGAGCGGCTCTAATTCCGGCGCTAAATGCAAGAGAGTTTCACTACACAGTTGTGGATGCCGTTCCTCGTGATCAACCTGTAATAGCAGCCTCTCGTGATTTGACCGGATTTGGAGAAGCAAACATGGGTTGGGGTTATGTCGGAATTAATGCAAGTCAAATTCCTGACATTAGAGTTCGTCGTGCAATCATGATGGTTCTGGATCCTGACATGACACTTGAATATTATGATGGTTTATCAACACGAATCACAAGAGCGTCAACAATTAACAATTGGGTGTTTGATGGTGGCATGCCTGCTTGTATGTATCCATTCCAAGTGCGGAGACCGGCACCGGGAGGCGCTCCTGGTTTGGTGACTTATTCTGGTGAAGTTACAAGAATAAGAAATCTATTCCAAGCAGCAGGCTACACTCTAACCGGCGGAACAACAATAGGCGGTATCGCTAATGTCAATGGTATTTTGAGAGATTCAAGCGGTCAGCAACTAAGATTAACATTCTCACTTCCCGGAGACACAACCGAACATCCGGCAAGAGACATGTTCCTAGAAGCAGCAAGATTACTGCGTCGCTACTTTGGAGTCAATGCAAATGTTGTTCCGGATCCGCAAGTGTTGACAAAACTGGCAACAGGAACACTTCAAATTTGGGCAGCAGCATTTGGCGGCGGTCTTGACCCTGATATGTTCGGACTATTCCACATGCACTCAAGAAACAATATCCTTAACTCATGGGGAATTGCGGCAATAAGAGATGGTCAACTAGAAGCATATAATAATGTTTTACCGGCAAGAAATCAAGATTTCCTTATGGAGTTGCTAGCAGACTATATTGAGAGAGGAAGAGCATACACGGATCCTGCTGTTCGCACTCCTATTTACAGAGATGCTCATGATATTTTGATGGAGATGGCAATTGTTCTTCCGACATATCAGCGTGAAAACATGTTCATTGTAAATCATCGAATTGTCAATATATCATCTGTCTATCAAAACCGTTCAATATTCCGTGACCCTATGTTTAACTTTACTCACTGGGAATTTAACTAATAACTTTTAAGCATTTTGGTGATTTGTTTGCAGGGGCAAAAAAGCCCCTGCAAAACACCAAAGACAAACAAAAATATGTTAAAATATATCATAAAAAGAACGCTCTGGGGAATTTTGATACTTCTTGGAGTTGGAATAATAACTTATGGAGCGTTGCGCTTAATGCCGACAGATTTTCTGTATTTGCGTTATCGCAACAACGAAATAACCTATGAAACTATGCGTGAACTTGAAGCGCAATTAGGGTTGAATTTTCGTGTGTTTCGTGGTTTTTTCGTTTGGCTTGGGCATGCTTTCCAAGGAAATTTTGGCTATTCATTCACCATTGAGCAACCCGTTATGCAAGCGATTTTTTCGCCAAGGATGGGAGTGACGGTAATGATTGTATTTATAGCCATGATTTTCCAGTTGGCAATCGCAATTCCTCTCGGTATAACAAGTGCTGTTAATCAATATTCAAAAAGAGACTACACTATAACATTCTTTGTCATGATGCTGTTCTCGTTCCCATCATTCTTTTTGGCGGCGCTCATCGTGAGAGTGCTCTCAGTTTGGCTTGGCTGGTTTCCAACGCAAGGTATGTATACACCTGGTACGCAAGGTTTTGTTTTATTCCTTTCAAGAATTCATCACCTTATCATTCCAATAGCAACCATAGTCCTCATAAGCATAGGCGGAATGTTGAGATTCACCAGAATGAACACTTTGGAGGTTTTGAGTGCTGACTACATAAGAACTGCCCGCGCAAAAGGATGTTCTGAAAGAACAGTTATCTACAAACATGCATTCAGAAACACCCTTGTTCCTTTTGTCACTTTGATGGCAACTCTGCTACCGGGGCTTTTCGCCGGCTCAATCATACTAGAGCAGTTCTTCGCAATAGAAGGACTTGGACAAATGATATTCCAAGCAACCATGCGAGGAGATATTCCGCTCATCATGGGCTACAACATGTTTCTGGCAGTCTTGACTGTAATAAGCGTCCTGCTTGCCGATCTAATGTATGGAGTGGTCGATCCAAGGATTAGAATAACAAAATAAATTAAGTAAAAAGTCAAAAGCGAAAGATGAAAAGTATTGTTAGAATTTTTTAATAGTATTTATCCGTATCTTTCATGCTTTTCACATTTTACATTTCACTTTAAAAATTATGGAAGCAACACTAAAACAACTAAATAATGATGCTGCAAACGAAGAAAAAAAAGACAGCGAACAGGAGATGACCAGAGGTCTTTCTCCGGGTCGTATTGTTTTACGCCGTTTTCTAAAGTCCAAACTAACAATTGCCGGGCTTTGTGTTTTGGCGTTCTTGTTCTTATTTTCATTTCTAGGTCCTGTTATATTTAGAACCGGTTACCAAAATGAAATCCACAGAGCGCAAGTTTACCATGATAGCGTATGGATTCCTATCGAAGGAACGAGTATTAGAGTTTTTCAACGCTTTGATGAGTCTCAAAATCGAATTTATCGATATGGAAACCCTTCCAGTGATCACTGGTTTGGAACAGACACCTCGGGAATGGATATTTTCACAAGACTAATGCATGGTGGGCGAATATCGCTGACAATCGGCTTTGCAGTCGTTGCAATATCAACTATCATAGGTGTGCTTTTCGGGGCACTGGCAGGTCTTATCGGAAAATGGGTTGACCATGTCATAATGCGTGTCACCGATGTCCTCTCATCCGTTCCGTCACTCCCGTTATTATTAATAATAGGTGCGGTTTTGAATGAGCATCATATAATCGGGAACATACGAATATTTTTGCTCATGGGTATGATGGCGTTCATAGGTTGGGCAGGCACCTGCCGACTTGTTCGAGGACAAATATTAATGCTTCGAGAACAAGAATATATGACCGCTGCTGAAGCCATGGGCTTTTCAAACGCACGAAAGATACTAAAACACTTAATCCCTAATATCATGCCGCAACTTATTGTTTCAATGACATTAGGACTTGGTGGTGCAATGTTAAGTGAGGCATCGCTTAGTTTCCTTGGGATTGGGGTTTCTCCTCCGACTGCAACATGGGGAACAATGGTAAGTTCAGTGAATAACTTCTATCACCTTGAAAACTATCCGCTCTTTTGGTTGCCGCCGGGTCTTATGATACTTGCTGCCGTTATGTCATTCAACTTTGTAGGTGACGGCTTGCGAGACGCAATGGATCCAAGAGCAAGAAGATAATATTAATAAGTCAAAAGTGAAAGATGAAAAATATTGTTAAACTTTTTGAACAATATTTTCCATTACATTTCACTTTTTACATTTCACTTTTCACTTAAACTAAGTATGGAAACAAACAAAATAAAAAGAGGCTATCTCACAAGGCAAGAAGAAAAAGAAATTGCTAAGGAGAACAAGCAGCAAATAAAAAGACTCGAAAAAGAAAAAAAGCGTAAAAAAACGCTTGACGAATACACGAGTGTGATGCGAGATGAAAACAATCTTGTAGAGTTTGATAATCTCAACACAAACTTTTTCACTGAAAGAGGAGTTGTCAAAGCCGTCAACGGTGTCAATTTCAGCGTCAAAAAGGGTGCGACAGTAGGAATTGTCGGAGAGAGCGGTTGCGGAAAGTCAGTAACTGCAATGTCATTAATGCGTCTTATTCAAGGACCTATGGGTCAGATAACCGACGGGGCAATTCGCTATAACTCTCGTGACGGCACTGTCTATGATATGGCAAAAATGCCGATAAAAGAGGTCTATAAAATCAGAGGAAAAGAAATTTCAATGATTTTCCAAGAGCCGATGACATCTCTAAACCCTGTTGTCAGAATTGGAAATCAACTTGATGAAGTTTCAAAAATTCACTTAAAATCAATCTGCCCAAAAACAGGAAACGAAATTCCAATGACAAAAGAGGATGCAAAAGCAAGAAGTATCGACATGCTTGCAAAAGTAGGCATTCCGGCGCCCGAGCATGTCTACAAACGCTTTCCTCATGAACTGTCAGGCGGAATGCGTCAAAGAGTAATGATTTCTATGGCACTTCTTTGTGATCCGTCGCTAATCATTGCAGATGAGCCGACAACGGCACTAGATGTTACTGTCCAAGCACAAATACTTGAACTTCTTAAGGTTATCCGTGAGCAGTTTAATGGTTCAATAATGCTAATAACCCATGACCTAGGTGTTATTGCCGAAATGGCTGACTATGTAATAATAATGTATGCAGGACGGATTATTGAAGAGGGAACAGTCGATGAATTGTTCTACAACCCTCAACACCCCTATACTGTTGCTCTCCACAAATCAAAACCAACAATCTCCAGTGAAGGCAACCGCCTTTTCAATATTCCGGGCAATGTTCCAAACCCAATCAATATGCCCACGCATTGTTTCTTTAGAGGCAGGTGTTCTCACAAGTGTGAAAGAGGTGAAGCCTATCCTGAGTTAGTTCAAATATCTGAAACCCATAAAGTTGCATGTTTTAGAGCACAGGACGAGATTGAAAGAAAAAAGAATGAACCGGTGATAGATATTGTTGCAAACAACACAGAAACAACAGCAACTGTCGATGGAGAAAAACCAAAGAAAAAAGCACCCGCAAAAAAAACTGCAACAAAAAAAGCAACAAAGACTAGCGAATAAATTGCAGTTGTGATGAAATCGCAATGACAGACAAATTTTTAGATTGTCACACATTTGAAGTCGCCGAAGACTTAAATGCTATTGCGAGCAAATAAAAAATCTTCTATTATATAACAACAATAATTATCAATATTCCATATTCAACATTTAACAAGGAAAAAATCATGTCAACACCACTTCTAAAAGTAAAAAATCTAAAGAAATATTTTGTTATCAAAACAAACCTCATCGGACAGCCACTTTTGCATCTAAAGGCGGTTGATGATGTTTCTTTTGAGTTGGAAGAAGGCAAAACTCTAGGTGTTGTCGGCGAAAGTGGCTGCGGAAAAACAACCATGGGTCGTGCAATTTTGAGACTTTGGGATGTTGACGGCGGTGAAGTAATTTTCAATGGCGACAATATTGAGAGTATAACAAAAAAGCAAATGAGAAAATACAGAACTCAAATGCAAATTATTTTCCAAGACCCTTATTCATCACTGCCTCCAAGGATGAATGTCGGCTCAATTATTGCCGAAGCAGTCCATGTTCATGGCATAATCGGTGGAAAACCAATCGGTTTTTATGAATTAGTGATTGACCCTTGCGTTAAAGTTATTGACAGATTTATTGTTCAACCAATCGCAAAATTCGTTGTGAAGCCGGCTGTGAAAGGAATTAAGTTTGTTGTCCACAGCCTTCGTTACAAGTTATGCAAAAAATACAAAGCGAAATTTGATGAGCAAAAAGCAGAACAAGAAAGACTTGAAGAGGAGAGAAGAAACAGACCTCTGCAAGAAACAATTGTTCAATCAGAAGAAAATCAAGAAAAGAAAGAAGTCGTAAGCCAAGGGTCTCAAAAAATAATTGATGAGACAAAAGGACTGAAAAGACCATATTTCAGATGCTCAACCTACACCAAAAACCTAAAACGCTATACTATTGAAGTAATGCGTGAATGCGGGCTGCAAGCCCATTTCTATGAAAGATACCCCAACGAATTTTCAGGCGGACAACGCCAAAGAATTTGCATAGCCCGTGCCTTAGCAGTAAAACCTCGTCTCGTTGTTTGCGATGAGCCGGTTTCAGCACTTGATGTTTCGATTCAAGCCCAGATTATAAATCTACTTGAAGATTTGCAAGAAAACTTTAATCTTTCTTTCATCTTCATCTCGCATGACCTCTCAGTTGTCCATCACATTTCAAATGATGTCGCAGTTATGTATTTGGGAAGTATTGTTGAAAAAGGACCAAAAATTTCAATGTTCAAAAACCCTCTTCATCCTTACACACAAGCACTTCTCGACGCAGTTCCGGAACCTGACCCAAGAGCAAAAAAAGAAAAAAACTTTCTCAAAGGCGATGTTCCAACTCCAATCAACATGCCAAAAGGCTGCAAATTCTGCACTCGTTGTGAACATGTTTTAAACATTTGTCACGAAATTCGTCCTGAACTAGTCGAAGTTGAACCTGAACATTTTGTGGCATGTCATCTTCACTTTGATTACTTTGCACTAAAAGGCGAAGAAATCTCACAAGAAGAAAAAGAAAGACTCTACAAAAAGTTTGAAAAAATTGCTATTCAAGAGGAATTGCCGAAAACAGAAGAAGAAAAACTAATAGACGAAGCCCTAAAAAGCGAAGAAAATTAATAAGTAGAAATGTTAGTTTTCACTTTTAACTTTCAAAATGAACAACAAAAAATTGCAGAGGGCGGTCATTGACCGCCCGCTTCAATATTAGAGTAATAAACTAAGTCATCTTTTTGTTTTTAAAAATCTAACTCAATCTATTCTCTATTTCAAAAACGGATGTATTCTAATACTTTTAAAAAATGAACGAAAAACAAAAAACAAAAAACAAAAAAATAACGAAAGGGCAGATAAACGGCAGCATAGATTTATCTGTCCCTCCTTTTACAACTAATGACGGAAAGAAAAGTCAACAGAGCGTAACTGCCGATCTTTTTCCTCGTGACAATAATGAGAGTATTAGTAAATTAGAAATTGAGAATAATGAGCAAGGAATGAAAAAAGATGATTGCATAAAAGGAAACGGCACCTTTACCGCCTCAAAAAACGAAATAAATCAAATTTGTCAAGTGGGCGATGGTGTTGATAATATCAAAGAAGATGACAAAACAAGCAATCTTCAACCCTCAACATCTAATAAAAAAAGAAAAGAGAAAAAAGAAAAATTTGTCGATGACGGCAGAGTTATTGCCGACATGAGCCTGAAAGGAACAAAGCACTACGACAACCGCTACAGCGAACGCCCTAAAAAGAAAGAACGCATAAGCATAACAAGAGGCGAAAGATGGGCAATGTTCAAAGCCGCCATGCTGGTTTTTGGTCCATGGCTTTTAATATTTCTTGCCTCTATCGGCGTAGTCATATTGCTTTTGTGGCTTTGGTGGGGAAGATAAAAATAGAAACAAAAGGAAACTTAACAATGTTGAAAATTAAAAATCTATTATTCTTATTAACAATAGCAATATTAAGTCTTTCATTTTTCGTGGCATGCCAAAATGGCAATGCTTTTGAAATAGAAGTATTGAACATTACCAATGAAATGAGAGCAGAGCATGATTTGCCCCCGCTTATTTGGAACAGAACCTTAGGGAATGCCGCAAGGCAACATAGTCTGGATATGCAGGAAAACAACAATATGTCCCACACCTCTTCCGACGGAACGACATTTTCAGAAAGAATGCGTGCGCTTGAAATTGAAAATTTAAGAAGGTGGGGTGAAAATGTTGCAAGAGGACAAAGAACTCCATTAGCAGTAGTTTAAGCATGGATGAATTCACCGGGACACCGTGCAAACATATTAAATGAAAATTTCACTCACCTCGGCGTTGGTTTTGTAGAAGCAGAAAATGGTTTATGGTGGACACAAAAATTTGCAGAAATAAGAGAATAAAAGGTTAAAAAATCCCACCCCCAAGGGGTGGGATTTTTTAAGATAAGGAGTGAGAGTTGCGAACAAGGAAGTTTGCTTATTCATGACATAATGACGAAGGCTTTCACAAAGTATATCTTTTATCATTGTCACATTTTCCATTGAAAGCAAGAAAAAATACTTTTTGTATTAAAAGCCTGAGACGATTATTTCGTTTGAGGCTCTGCTTTTAACTGCATGACATTTGTTTGCTTTCGGCAAACTCGGCTATGTTCAAGGATATTTAAAACTGTTAGCAGTCGATTTTTTACTAAGACATAAAAATTTTTCAATTTTTTGCAACGAAATGCTTTTGTGGATTGTTTTATGTATAGGAGTGTTAATCTATGGTGAAAATTCATAAACATATTGTAGGTCTTTTCATTTTAGACTACAAACATATTCTAACAACACAACCGACGGTGTCATTCTGAGTGAAACGAAGAATCTAACGAACGAAGTGAGTGAAAAAACAATTTTTGCAGAATAAAACTTTTATGTTTCGCTAAAAACTTCACGAAGCATGCCTTGAGTAAAGTCGAATGGGTTCAGAATGACATTGTCTTATTTTTTTGCTGTGTCAATTGGATAAGCGTGTTAGATTATAATTCAAAATGACTCAAAAAAATAGGAGAAATTTTTTATGACAACAAAATTACTTTTCAAAAAAATGCCTAAACTTGTGTTTTCGCTACTGCTGATGACACTTTTTTTGATTGGCTGCGTGCCTAACGGCAGACCGCCGCTTAATATCTCAGCATCCGATTTGATGGAAGGCATAACTCCGCAGCAAGTTGCTGAAGTTAATCTAAACAACAACTTTATCACCTCAAAAGCAAACTTTTCACTAAACCTTTTCCGTGAAACTGTTCAAGAGGACGAAAACACTTTAATCAGTGCAACCTCGGTTTTGCTCGCTCTTGCCATGACGGCGAACGGAGCAAGAGGTCAAACATTAACCGAAATGGAACAAGTCTTGGGCGGCGGCATTCCTGTTTCACAACTTAACCGCTACTTGTTTTCATTTGTCAACAATCTTTTCAGCGGTGAAAAATCACAACTCGATATTGCTAATTCAATATGGTTTAGAGAGGGCGGACTAAATGTTAGTCCGGAATTTTTGCAAACTAATGCCGACTATTTCGGAGCAAATGCTTATGCCGCACCCTTTGACCAAACAACAGTTGATGACATAAACTCATGGGTCAATCACCACACTGACGGCATGATTGAAGAAATTTTGGAAACAATTCCGGCGGATGCCGTGATGTATTTAATCAACGCAATAATGTTCGATGCTGAATGGGTTAGAATTTTTGAATCATCCGACATTTGGGACAGAAATTTCACAACATTCGAGGGAAGAGAGCAATCAGTTCCATTTATGACCAGCGGCGGACATGGCGGGGGCTTGAGATATTTCATTGAAGACGATTTAGCAACAGGCTTCATAAAACCCTATCACGGAGGACATTACAGTTTTGTCGCACTCTTGCCAAACGAAGGAGTTAGTATATTCGACTATGTCCAAAGTTTAACCGGTCAAGGTTTTGTCCGCGCTATCAACAACGCTCAAAACAAAAGTGTGTTTGCAAGTATTCCAAAATTTGAATTCGATTTTGATTTGAATCTTAATAATGCTTTGCAATCACTGGGAATGAAACAAGCCTTTTGTGAAGAGGAAGCAAACCTTAGCGGAATAGGGCAATCATGGGGAAATCTATTTATCAGCAATGTCCAACACAGCACTTTCATTTCCGTTAATGAGCGAGGCACAAGGGCAGGAGCAGTCACCAGTGTTGAAGTAGGTGAATCATCGGCTCCACAATTTGATAGATATGTCATCTTAAACCGCCCCTTTGTTTTTGCAATAATAGACAATCAAACAAGCCTTCCAATATTCATGGGAACATTGTTAGAAGTATAAACTATAAACTTTTGTTGTGCAATTTAATCAATGATTATTAAATTCAATGCATAGACATATAATATAATTATATGTCAGCGTTTCAGGCGTTTATTTTGGGGATTGTGCAAGGGCTCACTGAGTTTTTGCCCATCTCTTCTTCTGCCCACACAATACTTGCAGGCAAAGTTTTAGGCATTGATGAAGTGCCGATGCTTTTCCAACTTGTTGTCCATCTTGCAACACTTATGGCAGTCATTATCGTCTTGTTCCCGCAAGTTTCAAGATTAGCAAAAAAACCTTTCTCAAGAGAGATGGGTATTATTGTTACGGCTGTCATTCCGACTGTCGCAATTTTCTTTTTGTTCCGCAATCTTTTCAGAGACGCCTTTTCGGGTGAATTCATAATCTATGGTTTTATTGCAACAATAGTTTTGATAGCAGCAAGTGATATGGCATTACGAATAAGGAATAAAAGGTCAAAGCACAACGAAGAGCGAATTTTAGGCGGCAGTAAAATTGAGGGATTTGACACCTTCGTCAGATTGAAAAAAAACATCAACAACCGCCAATCACCAATCATCAATCCACAACCGCAAATTTCTTTCTTCTCCGCCTTCATTATTGGTGTATCACAAGGTTTTGCAGGTTTTCCCGGACTGTCAAGAAGCGGAACAACCATCTCAACAGGCATGCTTTTGGGTGAAGAAAAAAAATCCATCGCACGATTTTCATTTCTCATAAGCATCCCAATCATTATTGGCGCATCGCTATACGAAGTGATTTTTAACTTCACTCATCTTCCGATTCCATTTCATATCCTCTTAATAGCATTCGTCTCATCTTTTATCAGCGGATTTGTTGCTGTTAAACTATTAATGAAACTCTTAGAACACTCTTCACTCTTTCCGTTTGCGATATATTTAACACTACTTTCAGTATTTTTAATAGCAGATAGAATTTGGCTAGGAATATTTTTTTAATTGAAGTTGGCAAATTTATAGGGGTGGCATCGACCGCTCGAAAACGATTGCCACGAACCACCATCAAATAACGAATCAACAAAACTGTAGGGGTGAGCAAAGCGAACCCGAATAATTAACAACATAATATTAATAATTGAATATTAATGATAATTTAATCGGGCTCGCGCTGCTCACCCCTACAATTTAATCCCACTCCCGCATATCACTCGTCAAAATAAAATAGTAGGGGCGACAATCTGCCGCTCGCACAATGTGAAACGACTACCACGAATTAACTCCAATAAACGAGATAATAAAATATCGCAGGGGTGAATGACCGCCCCTGCGATAAATTATTATTTGTTGAAAAGATCTCGTCAAAATGACTGTAGGGGCGATTATTAATCGCCCGCACAATGTTAATGGTTGCCTACGAACCAACCCACAACTAAACGAACCAACAAAACTGTAGGGGTGAGCATTGCGAACCCGAATACCAGACAACATAATAATGATAGATTTATTCGGGCTCGCGTTGCTCGCCCCTACAATTTAATCCCACTCCAGAAATACCACTCGACAAAATAAAATCGTAGGGGTGGCAATCTGCCGTCCGCACAGTGTTTATTCGTTGTTAACGAATTACTATTAAATAACGAACCAATAAAATAAAGTGCGGGCGGTAGGTTACCGCCCCTACAATTTTTAATTTATTCACACTCTATTAAAAATAAATTTTTTTACGAGTATTCTTCGTATTCCAAGACAAGACTTAATTTTTATTATATAATAACTATAACAAGATAATTAAACCACTTGTGTTCAGTAAAGTTTTTTAATCTACTAATGCTATAATTTTTATAAGCAATGCGTTTAAGTAGAAAATCCATGGAAAAATCATGTTTTAATTGCGAGCATTTTGCAAGGTATTCTGTCAGGACCGGAATAAGGTTCAGAGAAATAAAACAAGGTCATTGTTGTTATGACCTCAGGCGAAAAGTTGAATTATGTGAAAATTGGCAAGACAATGAAGAGTCTCGCCAAAAATTTGAAAATTCAAAAAACCAAGTTTTAGAAAAAATATCAAAGCAACTATACGATATTATTTTACATGGTTATTCTAATAATACAATCTAACCTCTCAATGTCGTGCTGAGTGAAGCGAAGCATCTAGCGAAGCGTAGGATATGTTTTTACGACACTTTGTGTCCGGATCTTTCACTTCATTCAGGATAATTGGTCTTTGGTTGTGTCATTAAGATAAGTGTGTTATTTTTAATCGATTCACAAAACAACTCTTGTCTCTAATGCTCTCGACAAAGTTGCTTCATCCGCATATTCAATATCGCTGCCCATAGAAATGCCTTGGGCAAGTCTTGTCACTTTTATGCCTTGAGGTTTTATTAATTTTGCAATATACATTGCTGTTGCCTCTCCCTCAACATCGGGGTTTGTTGCAAGTATTACTTCACTGACATCTCCATATAAGCGCTCTAACAATTCCTTAATTCTTAAGTTATCAGGTCCTTTGCCGTCTAGTGGGGAAAGAACTCCATGCAAAACATGATAAGCAGTTCTAAGATGAGTTTTTTCAATCGCAGCAATATCTTTCGGATATGCAACAACCGTGATAATATCGCTTTGTCTGACTGAACAAATATCGCAAACTTCAACATCTGTGAAATTTCCGCACACTATGCAAAACTTGACATTATCTTTGACCTCTCTAATCACATTTAAAAACTCTTCCGCCTCAATGTCACTCATTGAAATAACAGCAAAAGCATACCTCTCGGCAGTTTTTTGACCGACACCGGGAAGTTTTCGGAATTTATTAATCAACTTTTTGATTGAAGAAGTCATGTCAAAAACAAAAAATTGCAGGGGCGGTGACCTACCGCCTGCACAACATAATATTATGCGGTTCGGGCGGTAGGTTACCGCCCCTTACAAATGGTTGTGATTCGAAAATGATTGTTGCCTGAAGGTGTGTCAGGTGAACAGCAGGTGTCAAGAAGGCGAAGGGCGCATACTTATCATATGCAGTCGAGCCGACGAGGCACACGCAGTTCGCATCACATACCTTCAGGCAACAATCCTAAAACATGCCGCCAAGCGGTGAAATTTCCTTCTCCATCTCTTCCGCTCTCTCAAATGCATCATTATAGGCTGCGACAATTAAATCTTCGAGCATTTCAAGGTCATCAATGTCCACTGCGTTTTTATTAATCGCAATGCCAAGCATTTTCTTTTTGCCTGATATTGTCACTCTGACCATGCCTCCGCCCGAGATACCCTCGACTTCGGCATTAGCCAACTCTTCTTGTGCCTTCATTGCCTCTTCTTGCAATTTTTGGGCTTGCTTCATCATTTGCTGCATATTCATGCCGCCGCCAAATCCGCCAAATTTCATAATATCGTTCTCCTTTGCGTCCATGACGCTTTTGTATTAATTAATATATCTAAAATATACTGTTACTACATCTAGCGTTTATCTTAAAGTCTATATCATTTTTTAGGCAAAAGACTATGATTTTGTCTAATGAGTTTTTTGCAGATGTTAAGTTCTCAATTTCTTCAATCATTTTTTTAGATTTATAGTTATTTTTTTCATAGTTGCGACGAGTAATGCGGCTTTCTATTGAACTTTTATCATCGCTTGAAAATAATAGTTTAATTTTTCTTGGATATTTTTACTTTCAATTAGGTCAAGAAATTTTTGAGTATCTTTGTTTATTTCTAGTTTAATTTCACTTTTTTCACTTTCGCCATGGTCAAAAACTGTTGTTGTGTCACAGGAATTATATTCACTAATAATAATTCTTTCAGCAAATTTTAATAATTCAAAATCAGTTCTTGCGGAACTATTACCGGAAGAATATCCATCCAGTCTAATTTTAAAACTTACTACATTTTCCATATCATTATTTATAACTTATCTTTAATTTAACCCCTTCTGTCATTTCTTTCAACTTTCTAATTTCCTTGTCCATATCAATTGTGTCCAATTTTGTTTTTTCAACTCTCAATCGAAATGGGAAATTTAACACTTTTAGGGTATCATTAATTTTGTGATGGACTGACGGATCGCTTAGCACCATAAAGTCCTCATCTTGTGTTTTCAAAACCAACTCATCGTTTTCAATCTCCGCATTTTTTCCTTTTCCCAAAACAATATTATATGCCTGCATATCGTTTGCTCTGCGGAAATAGGTTGTGAGTTTGCCCCAAATATCGGTTGGAGAGTGAAGAGAGGAGGGGGAAGAGGGGAGATTGGAGATTGGAATTGAGGGTGATTCTTTTTGTTGCTTAGTTGTTTTTGATTTTGTTTCGACCTTATCCGTAGGGGCGGCATCCTGCCGCCCGCTGTTGTTTTTTGAATCAAGTGTTTTATCTGTAGGGGCGTGTGTTGTGCGCTCGTTGTCGACAGGCGGGTGGTAGGCTACTGCTCCTACGATTATCTCATTCTCAACAGGCGGCGGTTCTAGTCCGAAATCTTCGTCGATAGTAGGCGGGCGGATGGGGTCGTTCGTTCCTGCAATTTTTTCAATCTTCTCAACTATCTTTTTTTTTTCGGTTTTTTCAATTGGGTTCACATTGTTCACCCCTGCATTTTGTTCGGATATATTGTGCGGGCGGTTAGTGACCGCCCCTGCAACTTTACCATCATTGTGTATTATGCGTTGTGGGTTATGAGTTGATTTAATTATTGCCGCTTGCAAAACAATTTTCGGATTTACCGCATATCGTAAATCTGCATCAATTGATGAAAAAATTCCGATGAGTTCAACCAATAATCCTTTTTCATAAGATTTCGCCTTTTCCTTAAAATAGTCTAAATGCTCCTTTGTTCCTTTGACAAGGGTTGTCCCGAGTGTTTTTGTGACAAGTAGGTCTCTTGCGTGATAAACCAATTCTTTCGCTAAATAACTCATGCTCTTTCCTTCAAATTCCAATTCATGAGTAATTTTTAATGCATTTCCGACATCACCCTCTGCAATCATTTCAAACAATTCAAATATCTTTTTCCGATCAACCGCTCCTAAAACTTCCAAAACGGCTTGAGTTGTTAAAATGCCGTCGGAGAAGTTTATGCATGTGTCAAGAAGGCTAATACTATCCCGAACACTTCCTTCCGCTAAACTTGCAATATAGTCAATTGCATCATCTTCAAACTCTTTGTTTTCTTTTTTCAAAATGCCTGCTAAATGCATTTTTAGATTGTCACGACTGACAAGGTGAAAGTCAAACCTCATGCATCTTGAAAGTATTGTCGCAGGCAATTTGTGAACTTCGGTTGTGCCTAGAATAAAAATAACATGACTCGGCGGCTCTTCAAGCGTTTTTAAAAGGGCATTAAAGGCACTGTCGGTCAGCATGTGAACCTCGTCTATAATATAGACTTTGTATTTTGATGAAACCGGTGCAAAATTAATAGTGTCTCTTAGTGCCCGAACTTCATCAACTTTGTTGTTAGACGCTGCATCAATTTCCAAAATATCGGCATGAACATTTGCCTTAAGAAGGGAACAGACGCTGCATTTGTAACAAGGGCTTCCGTTCTTTGGTTCAATGCAATTGACAGCAGACGCAAAAATCCTCGCACTAGTCGTTTTTCCCGTTCCGCGGGAGCCTGTGAACAAATAAGCATGACGAATTTTACCGCTCTTTATTTGATTGACAAGAGTAGTAGTAATATGATTTTGTCCGATTACCTCATCAAATGTTGAGGGTCGGTATTTTCGATAAAGTGAATTCATAGTTTTTTTACGCACAATGCTTAACGCATAATGATGATCAAGTTATTTTAAAATAATTCTATCAATCATTAAGCGTTAAGCGTTAAGCGTTATGCATTGACATTAAATAACAAGCCAAGTGATTTTTTTGTTGATTATCATGTCAACAAGACCGATAATCCAAAACACGAAGCCAAAGAAAATATTGAGTATTCCTGTTAAAAAAGCCTTTCTGGTGAATCTTTCAATAATTCCGCAAACCCATCCTGTGATTGGAATGATTGCTAGTATTAGAGAAACGATGTAATCAACTTTCAGAAACTCATATCCTTGAGATTTTGCCATTTTCTATCCTCCTTTTTAAGGGAATTTTTACCCTAAATATTTTAAAAAAAATCATGTGCTATGATTTGACAATAATCAATATTCACCAATTGACAACAGTGTGTCTATATAATAACATATTTTTTATTAAATGTCAAAATAATTAAGCAAAAAAATTTAAAAAATTAATAAAAAAACCCTTGCATTTTGTTTTTAGTTTTGCTATACTAATTTGGTTGTGTTATTGATTCGACTTCATTATGAGAATAAAACACAACAACAATCATGCATTATGCATTTTTTAAAGTATGGCGGCGTAGCTCAGTTGGCTAGAGTACTCGGTTCATACCCGATTGGTCACTGGTTCGAATCCAGTCGCCGCTACCAAACAAAAAACTCATTCCTTTGAATGAGTTTTTTTATTTACTCTCGCCATCTTGCTTTTTTGACGGCACTGGGGGAAAGACCTATTAGTTGTTTAAATGAGCGGGAAAAATAGTTGAGGTCATCAAAGCCGCATGATAAGGCTATGTCGGTGATATTTCTGTTGATTGTTGAGAGTTGGTTGAGGGCAACGGTGAGGCGATATTCGTTGAGGTATTGCAGTAATGTTTTGCCGGTTTGTGATTTGAAGATGCGGGAGAAATAAGAATAGTCAAGATGAATAAGACTGCTGACAATTTCTTTGAAATCAATTTTTTCGGTGTAGTGATTGGCTATGTAGTTAATGACAGTGTTGACTCTTTCAAAATTTGGGTGAGTGTCATCATGGTCAGGTATCGTAGAAAGATGAGGATTCAGTTTATATAGTTCCGACAAGAAAGCATAAAGATAACCTTTAAGTGCAATTTGATAGCCTTCATAACGGTTTTGGTCAGCCCTTTCACACAAAGTAAAAATACTTCTTAAAGTGTCTGCTTCTTTATAGCAATTTTTGAAATAAATTCTTTTTTCAGTCAAAGGCTTTATGTATTTGCTTTCGCATATGTCAACGAATTTACTTGATAAATAAGACGGCAAAAATTGTAAGCAATACGATTTATATCCCGGATATGTTTTTATGCAACTGTGAATTTCATCACTATTAAAAACAAAAACATCACCCTTTCGTGCTTCGTAGTGACAGCCCCCCCCCCCCCCCCCCCGCACAAAACTCCCTTTTCCGCCCGCAACAACAAAAAACCT
>Ga0131853_10002577_pt1 | contig 32386 bp, 26 predicted proteins | sample TergutLab28metaG_FD_92764 | JGI IMG/M metagenome (GOLD analysis project Ga0131853, IMG submission 92764) | Labiotermes labralis P1 segment gut microbial communities from Petit-Saut dam, French Guiana - Lab288 P1 (version 2) (version 2) | ecosystem: Host-associated > Arthropoda: Insects >... | reverse complement strand
TCTACACTATAATTTTTCCCGAATAGAATTTTATATTTTAAAGTTGTTCCTAAATATATAAACTCTTCAAAACTCTCGAAGTTAATATTATCAATCCTCGCACTGTGATTTTGTCCTGCATTCTGATCTCGAGACATGACCATATACTTTGTTTTATCGGTACATACTTCCAGTCCAAACAACCTAGTAGCATTTACTAAAGCTTCTCTTTTCCTGTAAATTATGTGTACCTCCTCCCAGTATATTAACATAATCGCCATAAGCTTGAAGCTAATTTGTACCATTTACTTTCAAGCCAATTTATTTCCTGAACCCTTCTTATGGCGTAATCTAAAGCAAAGTTGAAAAGAATTGGTGATAGATCGTCTCATTGTTTCAGACCGTTGCTAATAGGGAACCTGTCAGACACATTCTTGCCTACTCGGACTCTGCTATAAGTTTCAGCCAGACTCATCTTTAATAACCTTACAAGTTCTTAGGGATACCAAACTCAATGAGAATCTTGTATAAGACCTCCCTCCTAACGAATCATAAGCTTTCTTGAAATCTATGAATACCTTATGATCTTATGCATTGTAATCCCATTTTTCTCAAGTATTTGGTGAATGCAGAATATAGATCGAACTTCGACTTGTTGCGTCGAAAACCACATTGATGATCCCCGATAATTTCCTTCGCGTATGGAGTTAACGTTGAGAGCAAGATGTTAGATACAATTTTGTAAGTGGATGGCAAAATTGAAATACCACTAAAATTATTATAATTTGTTTTTCCCTTCTTATGAATAGGTATTATGATCGACAAATCTACTCTTCAGGCAATTTCTCCTTCTTCCAAATAGAAGTGATAAACTTATGAATCTCCCGCAAATTTTTCCAACCCCTGATTTAATCAATTCTGCAAGTATTTCAACAATACCCGGCGATTTGTGGTTTTTTAACTTGCTGATAGCCAACTCAACCTCGAAAGCATTTGGCTCAGGTACCAGTGGTTATGCTGTGTATATTTCTGCCTGCCCAACATCCTTAACCCCATGCACATTGAATAACAGCGAGAAATAATTCCTCCACCTAACCAAAATAATGTGGGAGTCTGCAACTAGGTCAACTTTTCTCATCCTTATCTATGTCACATCTAGGCTAGTACCCCTTCTTAATATCATTGATGCCTCTGTACAAATACCTAATGTTGTCAATTTTGCTCTTAGCTACATGTTTCTCAATTTTAGCTCTCAAATATTCCTTCTTTTTATTCCTGAAATGTCTGATAACTTCTCGTCTTCACTGTTCAAATTTTCTACATTACTTTGGCATGGACAATTTACCATTGCATTTTTGCCCGCTTCCTTTGATCCAAAAACCTAAACATTCTTCATCAAACCAGTGTTTATCTTGCTTCCAATCGTGCATACCTAGACTCTCTTTTCTTGAGATTTGGATATTATAATTAATGTTCCCCCTAATCCTATTTAAATCCTCGTCTTCTTTTAAGCTCTCCAAAGATGCAAACCTATTTGTAATTTCGACCTGGTACTCTTTCCAAACCTCCAGCTCAATTAGTTTACTCACGTTAAATCTGTGCCTGTCTAAACTCTGTGTCGCCTGCTTGCCCCCTGCTAATATTTCCCTAACCTTTTCAATGACCAGGTAATGATCTTTATCACACTCAGCTTCCCTGAAATTTCGCACATACAGTACAAATTTCTAATGTTGTAAATCTTGCTGTTAGCTTCATGATCCTCAAGTTTAGCTCTCAAATAACAATTCTCAGTGTTTCACGCAAAAAAACACACCGACATTATCAGGTCATCAGTTAAAAATATATTTCTTTCGTACATTATTGGAAATATTAAATTCTCTCGTACCATATCTCAGTTTTTCTCGCAAAACAAATCTTACCGAAATCAGCACTATAAGAATAAATCAAATTATTTTTTATGCGCAAATTATTAAAACACATACAGACATTAGCAGGACAATATTTATACAAAATATTATTTACGGGCATGACCTGTCACATTGTATTGGCTCGTATCAATTCCGAGGTATTCTCTCAATATAAACACTTGGGGACATTAAAAACACAACAGATAAAACAAAATAATTTTTAAGTACATTTTCTGAAAATATTTTATTAGCTTGTAATTATTATCAGTGTGTCACGCACAACAAACACATACCGACATTATCAGGTCTCCAGTTAAACATATATTTCTTAAGTACTTTACTGAAAATATTAAATTGTCTCGTAACATAACTCTGTGTTTCCCGCACAACAAAATCTTACCGTCATTAGCACTATAAGAGTAACAAAATTTTTCCTTAATTTCTAGACATTAAACATTATATCGACCCTAATAAATCACAATGCTTCAAGCACAACAGAAACCTACAGACATTACCACGAGAAGAGTTAAATAATACATTTGTTTCGTACATAACCTGAAAATAATTCATTGTATCGTAACAATTCTCGGTGATTCTCGCACACCAAACACATACCGAAATTACCAGGACAACAGTTAACAAATCATTATTTATATACATTACCTGACATAATATTTCGGGACCTAATAATTTACATATCTTCCCACATATAAAAAACATACCAACATTAAGAAAAAATTATATAAAATATTTCTTACGTACATTATCTTAAAATATTACACCGGCACGTACCAATTCACAGTGATGCTAACACAACAAACAAATTCAAATATTACCAGGAAAACAGTTAAACAAACCAATTCTTACGTACATTACTTGAAAATATTTTATTGGCTCTTAGCTTTTCATATTGTCTCTAGCACAACAAGCACATAACGACATTACGAAGTCAACAGTTGGAAAAATATATTTTATATGGTTTACACGACATATTAAATTGGATCTTACACTTCGCAGTGCTTATCGCACAACAAACACAGTCCGAAATTAACAGGGCAATAGTTTAAAAAAATATTTCTTTCCTACACTAACTAACTCCGTTGCCTTAGTCCGCACGCGAACTATACCGACAGAGCGGCCGCCGCCGGTCGGCGAAGTTAGTGCCAAGTTTTGCGGATAGAGGGGTGTCACGTGGTCAGCGCAACGGTTCCCCACAGCCGTTAATCTCTGTTTTCTAGAGCTGGAGCCGCTACTTTTTTCATTCCAGTAGCTCCTCAATTGACCTCACGAGGCTGAGTGGACCCCGTTCCAGACCCACTACTACTCAGAACATCTGGTAGCGCCGGGGATCGAACCCGGGACCTCTGTGTCTGTAGCCAGAAAATCTGACCACTAGACCACAGATGCGGTCTTCTTTCCTACACTACCTGACAATATTAATGTGGCTCGTAACATTTCACAGCCCTTCTCACACAACAAACATATATCGAATTTAACAGGACAAAAATTTAAAAAAAAATTTCTTACGTACATTACCTGACGATATTATATTGGCTCGTAACAATTCTCATGGTCCGTCCCGGAATAAACACATCCCGACATTACTAGTGAAACATTTAACAAATAATTATTTATGTGCATTGCCAGACATTTTACATAAGCTCGTACCAATTTTAAGTGCATCTCGCACAACAAACACATTCTGACATTACCAGGACAACAGTTCTACAGAATATTCCTTACCTACATTACCTGAAAAATTCACTTTGGCTAGTACGAAATGTCACTAATTCTCGCACGACAAACTCATACCGAAATTACATGGACAACAGCTTCACAAAATATTTGTTGCGTACATTATTTGATAATATTACATTGGCTCGTACCAAATCTCAATGCTTATCGCAAAAAAAAAAAATGAACGCATACAGATAATCCCAAGATCATATTTATACAAAATATTTGTTACGAGCATGACTTTTCACATTATTTAGTTCGTATCATTTCCGAGGGATTCTCTCAAAACAAACACATGCGGACCTTAAACAAAATATTTCTTAAGTACATTTTCCAACAATATTTCATTATATTTAACAATTCACGATGTTTCTCCATAACGAAATCATTCCGACATTACCAGGAAATCTGTTAAACAAAATATTTCTTACGTACATTACATGACACATTACATTGGGTACTACCAATTCCCAGTGCTTCTAGCACAACAAACACATAAAGATATTGCCTGTACAAGAGATAAAGAAATATTTTTTACATCCTTTACTTGACAATATTGCTTTGGATCTTATAATTTCCCTGTGTTTCTCGCACAATAAACACATTCCGAAATTTCCAGGAAATACGTTACAAAAAAATTCTTACTTACAATTTCTGACAATATTTTATTGGCTCGTAACAATTCACAGTGCTTCTCGCGAAACAAACACACACACATATATCACCAGGACACAAATTAAACAAAATAATTTTTACGTACCTGACCCGACTTTATAAACAGTTTCGATGCTTTTCCTAGGTATTCGTGAACAACAAACACATTCCGACATTACCAGTACAACAGGTAGAAGAAATATTTCTTACGTACATTACCTGACAATATTGCATTGGATTGTACCAATTCTCAGTTCTTCCCACACAATAAACACCCACCGACATTACCAAGAGTAGAAATATACAAAACATTTTTACGTACATTACCCGACAATATTATATTAGCACGTAACAATTCTCAGTACTTCTCGCACAACAAAAACATACCGTTATTGCCAGGACAAAAGTTAGACAAAATATACCCTACGTGCCTGACCTGACATATTAAATTTATTTCGTAACAATTTTCAATATTTCTCGCACAAACGAACGCATACTATTATTACCAGGACAACATTTTAAAAAAAATTTCTTTACGTGCATGTCACGACACATTAAATTGTGTTGTAGCAATTCTCAATTCTTCTCTAACAACAAACTTTTACCGACATTACCAGAAAAACCATTAAGCAAATTAAATCTTACGTACATTCCATGACAATAATTCATTGGCCGTAAAAGTTATATATTTTTTTCGCACACAAAACATATACCGTCATTACCAGGAAACAATACCCAAATCAATCCTTACGAACAATATCTGTCAATATTTCATTGGATCATTCGAATTCCTAGCGCTTCTCTCACAAGAAACACATACAACAATTACCATGACGACAGTTAAACAAAAAATTTTCCATGCATAATTTGACACATTATATTGGGTCGCATCAATTTTGAGTGCTTCTCGCACAACAAACACATACCGATATTGCCAGGAGATTTTTAAAAAATTTGTTACTATTTTACCAGACAATATTTCATCCGTTCGTACGATTTCTCGATGCTTCTCGCAAAACAAACATAGAAAGACATTACGAGGCAACATTAAGCAAAACATTTCTTACGTACATTACCTGACACTTTACATTGTGTTGTACCAATTCTCAGTGCTTCTCGCAAAATAAAAATCCGACATTACGAGGACAACGGTTAAACAAAATAATTCTTGAGTTCACTACCTGCAATATTTCATTGGCTCGTAACATTTATCAGTGATTCTCGCACAGAATCATTTCCCGATTTTACCTGGACAAAGTAAACAAAACAATTCTTACGTACATTACCTGACAATATTACATTGGGTCACAGAAATTCTCAGTGCTTTTCGGACAACGAATTCATACCGATATTACCAGGACAAAAGTTACAAGAAACATTTCTTGCGTGCATGTCCTGACACATTTTATTGGTTCGTACAAATTCACAGCGATCCTGGCACAACAAACACATACAGACATTACCAGGAAAATATTTAAAGAAAATATTTTTACCTAAATTACCTGATAGTAATTCATTGGCTCGTAACAATTTTCAGTGTTCTTAATACACCAAACACATACCGATATTACCAGGACAACAGTTAACAAAACATATCTTAAGTACTTTACCTGACATATGTCATGGTTTCATACCAATTCTCAGTGCTTCTCGCCCAAAAAAAGGATCCAGAATTTACAACGACGACTTTTAAAAATATGTATTCCTTACTTATATTACTTAACAATATATCATTAGATCGTAACAATTCTGATTTTTTCACGCACAAGAAACGCATACTGACCTACAGATTGCAACAGATTAACTAAACATTTCTTACGAATATTACCTGAAATTATTACATTGGCTCGTAAGAATTCTGAGTGATTCTCGCACAACAAACACATGCCAACATTACCAGTACAACAGTTAAACGAAACATTTCGTACGTACAGTGCCTGTCAATATTTCTTTGGTTAGTACCATTTCCCAGTGATTCTCGCGCAAGAAACACATACCAACATTACCAGGATATATGTAAACAAAACCTTTCTTAGAGCATGACCCGAAACATTACAATGACCCGCACCAAATCTCTGTTCTTCTCGCACAAAATCACACACCAACATTAACGTGAAAACAGTTTAAAAAAATATAATTTACGTGCATATCATGATACATTACACTGGATCGTAACAATTAATATTTTTCCTCGCACAACAAACATACACGGAAATTACCAGGACAACAATAATTAGGACAATTCTTACGCATATTACCTTACAATATTATATTGGCACGTACCTTTTCTCATTTTTTCTCGCACAAAAACTCATACCGACATTACCAGGAAAACAGTTAAACAAGGCATTCCTTACGAATATTACCTGGCAGTATAACATTTGCTCTTAACAATTCTCAATGATACCCGAACAAATAATTATACCGATTTTCCTAGAACAACAGTTATACAAACATTTTTACGTACCTGACCTGACACTTTCCATTGCCTGATTCGAATTTGCAATGCTTCTGGCACAACAATCACATTCCTGTAATATATGCTGAGTTCTGCTGCACACTCTTAATGTTTAAAAGAATGTGAGAAAAGTTTGGAGCAAGATTAATCTAAGTCGAAAAAAGTGAAAGACTGCAAGACGGTGCTAGGCACATCCCCTGCACTACTCTTTCTTTGTCCGATATGAAGTTTCGAACAAGAGTGTTCTAAGTCGAAAGAAGTGAGAGATTCAAGAAGGTGTTAAGTACACCCTCGGCATTACTTTTCCTTTGTCCAATGTATGTTATCAGGAATGCAGACACCTGCAGTCTGGTAATGCGGTTCCTCCGTAGCCACCCAAACGCCAATATTACCGTTGTGTGTAGTGCATAAAGTACTTAAATACTTTGTTGCTAGTTACAAATCCGGTTCTACAATTTCTTTGTCCGTGGTATATTATGAGGGTGGCAGCTTCCGTGCAGTCCTTTAAAGCGTTCCTCCGTAGCCACCCCTACGCCGATCCTAGCGTTGAGTGTACTGCAGGAAGGACCTAAGTGCTTTCTTGTGCACAATATTGAAAAGGATTGGCAGCTGGCGTCCGGCATGTTGTCGCGGCCCCCCGGATCATTCTAACAAGTTCCTAATTGCAGTCCGGTCACTACAGTTTCTTGAGCATAATATTAAAAAGTATCGTCATTCGAGACGTTTGGCGAAAGGTAATTTACCAGGGTGTGGCAGCCGCCGTCGAACTTGGTATCGTGTCCCTCCCGGGGGCCCAGTGAAGGAAGGTCCTACGTGCTGTCTAGGCATTAATTGTTCTTTAGCGTAAAATTAAAAATAATCGGTGTTCGACTACTTTTAAACGGAGGTATTTTTAGGGTGTGGCAGCCGCCGTGCAGCCTTGTCTCAGTGCAAGAAGATCCTAAGTTTGGTCCCAGGCACTACACTTTCTTGAGCACAATATTAAAATAATGGGCTTTCGCCATTTTTAAAAGCGTTGCAGGTTGGTCGCCGCGCCGATTGCAAGAAGGTCATAAGTGTTGTCGCAGGCACTAACTTATTGAGAACAATATGAAAAAGAATCGGCGATCGGCACTTCTAAGAGGGTGGCAGCCGCCGTGCGGCCTGGTCTCCCAGGGACCCAGTGCAAGGAGTTCCCAGGCATTATTCTTCCTTTAGCGTATAATTAAAATTGATCTGCATTTTACTTTTATATTCCAGCTCGGTCCCCTCTAAGGGACCTGTGCAGGAAAGTCCTAATACAGTATAGGCACTACTCGCTGTATAGCTTTGACCCATACGATGCCACATCTACGCCAAACCCGCTGGAGAGATCGGTAACATTCTAAATGTTTGCGCGCCGTCACATATCGTGATGGGGCGGCGGGCGTGGTTGGTTGGCGCTTAAGATTGGAAGTAAAACGTACAATACGGCGGGCTTGCCGTGGTGACCGTGGCGTAGATGTTACAGTGATGCAAGGACTTTTACTTGTGAAGAAGTATAGGGAAAGGGATACCAGTTGCGAGCAAAACTGGCGTAAGTGTAACGCACATTTTTCGTGAGACCTGGAAGGAAAAAAAAGAAAAAAAAACATCAACTGACCTTTTAATGTAGCAAAATGTGTACAGCAGAATAAATAGTATATTTCAGTCATCGGGGGAGGAGGATTGGCAGCGATAAGACGCCGTGATTGTTCCCATCTGCTCCCTGTCTCGGAGGACGAAGCTGCGAAAACTCAGCGTCGTAATTCATATGACTGTACCTGAGAAGGTCGATTAGCTTTAGGACCGCCAGCAACGGATAGGACATCCCTATTAATGGAACAGTTCCTAATGTGTTACATAAGGCAATATCACGTTCGTTGACCATTTCCACATATGTGCTAGGAATGGTCGTGTCCGCTGCAAGCAAGATCAGACGCAGATTTTTAAGGACGTTCCTCGGGAAGACAAATGCCCAGCATTTTTGTGCTGACGGAGGATCATTCATGGCCGCTACTAATTTGTGTAACCATGTAGTGCATTGGATCAATGGATCCCACAGCGTTAGCATCCGTAGAAACGGTCTCCACGACAGACACATTTTCCCCTACTCCTCATCCACGTCCGGCTCAGGAGAAGGATGTTGGAATTCCGGGACTTCCCCGATGCCAGTGAATTGGGGCGATGCCTGGAATATGTGAAATTTTCGGTGACCTCTTCCCACCATATATCTGGCTCACGTTCGTCCAGCAGCCTCTGAAACAAAGAATATGACGTCAGCATCCGATAGCAGATAATTAGGAGATCGCTTGAACGTAATAGCAACAATTGGTGCTGGAACCTAAAGTAATACTCTGACTACTGAAGAAATAGGACGTGACAGCAGGGCTCGGGAACTGTAAGTATTATTCTAACTACACTTGTTGTAAGCGATATAAGTGGCATGATGTGATAAACCTTAAATATTTGTGATTCTTATTCTAAAGAGAAATCATGCCTCGCAGATTCGAGATTGTAGACGCGAATACGAGACAGTAAAGTCGGTACAATGACGTAGTTAGTCATCTTACCGTGCGTTTAATACCCATTCAGATAATACGTATCCCGTAGCAGATTTCGTAGCCAGTGTGAATAATGTCATTGAGCACGCGTTACGCGATGTAGACGATAGTGATATGTTGGGGATGACTATTCAAAATCAGGTGAACCAGAATGAAAAGCCTATAGGAATCAGCGTTAGACAGAGAGATTAGTTATCCTCGGACGTGTTATGTAGCGTCTTTGAAAACGTATCCCAGTAGAATTCTAGATCCATCGCCCTCGACACGTTAGTCGTATCCTGCATTCCGTCAAAATGGCCGTCGGGTTTGGTAAACATGCGATTAAGAGAAGGGCAGACCGCTTTCCGAAATGGCGCACCTCAAGAAATATATCGTGTAGGTGCACGCAGAGGAAAACTGCCTAACACATGCACTTCTAATAGCGATTTCGAGATTAGAGAAAGACCTGAAATGTAATTCGTATCGAAGAGGTCGTAGGATACGTCATGTGGTCCAAAAGCTACTTAAGACGACCGGCATAGATCTGTCTAAAGGGGCGGGGATATCCGAATAAGTCAGATACGAGGAAAACTTTCGGCAGTATAAGATAGTCGTCTACTGGGGTTGAGCTGTGAAGATATAATGTTTGAAGGGCAGGTGGACTCGTCTAAGCGAAATAATCTACTTTACGATGATGTCAAACGACATTTTCACGTGATCACTGACCTTAATGCTGCCGTTGCTATAAATTACGCGTGTAAAGTGCGCAACAAATCATGTAGACCTGACGTCACCCACGCCTGCGACTATACGTGTAGCGACTGTTGGGCAGCCCCCGTGTGCATTCTCGACAAATAGAAATGCCTGTGTTGAATGCAATATACACTTTAGAAGCCACACATGCTGCGATAAACACAAGAAGCGCACAATGAACAAGACCTATGTATGCGAACGAAACCGATGTTGCGCGACGTGCGCAAGGGTCGCGACAAACGAAAAGCACGCATGTAATAAACGATTCTGCGAGAACTCTAAGGAGAACAAGGAATTAGGTCACCTTTGCTATATGAGACCGCTGAAGGCCGCGTTGCCACTCAAGTGAAAAGGTAATGAATGTCTTCTACCATTTCGAGACCATCCAAAATTCCGAATACACGGACGAGGCTGAAACACACGTAACTAATATAATTTGCGTGTAACAGTTCTTTTCGCGATGCGAGGACGTGGAAGACGGAGGAGACTGCGTGCGATGCGTTAAGAGGAAGAACTCGTTCTGGGAAGATCCTGTAGGGGATCTAAATCAATAACTAACCGAACACAACGCCAAGACGTTCCACCTTGATTTCATCCCGAATAGGGAGCTCCTAGTAAAATGGAAACCCGAAATTATTACGAACGGGCTTAAGATTATGTGCAAGAAAGTAGAGCATCTCGTCTTTCTGGATAGCGTGTCATTCCTCCCGTGCCCTCTGCGCAAGTTCAGCCTCCAAATCGTGGTAACCTCACTATTTCAATACTGCAGAAAAACTAAAATACGTAGGCCATATCACCGACGTCCCGTTTCGCGACGTTAATACGTTGGGGGAGGAGGAGTAGAGTGAGTTTCTCTCGTGGTCCGAAAGCGAGAAATCGAAGATCATTGTCGATAAAAGGCCCGGGCATGAGAAATATTGACAAGATGACTTTACGGTTCTAAGAGAGGCGTGTCGAGACCTTAGGCGCGAATTCGTGTAGATAGGAAACATAGATGTATTTCTCGAGTCGTTAACGATTGCGTTGGCTTGCAATGAGGTGTTGTGTAAACGAATCCTGCAGCCCGACTCTATTGGGTTCGTACCGACCTGTGGGTACGCGTGCAATAGAAACTATAACAAGTAGGTATTGATGTGGCTGCTGCATATGGAAGAGACTATAGCCTCCCCGAACTGCCCCCTTCAGTGTACACGGGTATTGCCCCGAGACAAGCACAGTCTACGAGTTCTTTGATTGCTGCCTTTCCGTGACGTCACCACCATGAGAGGCGATACGCAAGCGGAACGCTATGAACTAACGTTTTCGCGCCTTCAGCAGATAACAGGAGCGGGATAACTGGTCAAAGTCCAATGTGAAATTGAGTTTGACGACGCAGGGAGCCCCGAATAGCTCGCTCATCCCATGGTGCAAGAGAGTCCGTTGCGTACCCATGATTCTCTGTACGGTGGTCGAATCTAGGCCTTGCGTCTGCACTATAAGGCACGGGAGAATGAAACTATACAATATGTCGACGTCATGAGCCTTTACCAGTACATATGCAAGTACTTCAATTTCCCCGAGGGTTTTCCAATCCTTCAATTAGGGGACGCGTGTAAAGATATAGAAACATGCCTACGTATGGACAGCCCGATCAAATTTTCGATCGTTCCAAAAGAGAGATTTATCACCCCGTCCTCCCTTTTAGATGTAATAAATTTCATATTTAGCCTGTGTAGAACGTGCGTCCTTTCCTCCTCCTCCTCCTCATGTGAGGAATGTGTGCATACTCGAGATGCGAATCTGCCCTCACCGGTTCATGAGAAATGGACGTGTTGTGGTTAGCCGTTGGAGAGGGTATCGGATACTCAAGAATTATGAGGTTCAAAACTACCATGTGACAGAGTATAATCCCGAAACAGGCGAGGGAGTAATTTTGACGAATATATAAACACGTTTCTAAACTGAAAGCGGAGGCTAGCGGTTATCCAGGCTGGGTCCACAGTCCCGCAGACGAGGACCGGTGTGTGGAATCGTTTTGGAAGAGCGAAGCAATACAGCTAGAGAAGGGAGCGATCAGGTATAACGCTGCCAAACGGGGTCTGGCCAAAATCTGTCTCAACTCCATGTGGGGCATATTGACGCACCGGAACGATCGGACAAAGACCAAATCAACCACGGAACCGAAAGAACTGTATGGATTACTTGCCAACATTGGCGTCGAGGTGATGAACCCCGCGTTTGCCAGCGATGACGTATTATTGATTTCGTGGAAGTTTCGTGCAGAGGAAGACGTGCCTAGTCTCCGTCATACGAACCGGGAAATACTAGCTTACGTAACCGCCAGGGTCAAGAATCCATTTTGTCGTTACATCCAACCGCTGCGTGAGAATGCGATGTTTTATGACACTATTTCTGTGATATAATTTCAGCCGAAGGAGTGAAAACCCACTGATTGAAACAGGGGACAAATTGCGGGACATGACCTCCGAGTTGAGCCCCTCAGAAAACATTTCGGAATTTGTGAGTAGTGTGCAAAAAACTACGCTACAGATTATTGACCGGGGACGGTCGAGAAAAGATTGTGTGTAGAGTGAGGGGCATAAACTTGAATTAAAACGCGTCGAAAATGGTAAATATTGAAGTCATCACGGATATGATTTTGAAAGGGAATAAGGGGGATGAACCATCCGCCGTAATTGTACATACAGGCATTTAAATTAAACTCAAGAGGGCGGGAGGTGCAACCGTAGCGATTGTCACCAAGCCCGAAAATAAAATCTACAGAATCTCGTTTTTAAATGATGGCGATTAGGTGGCAAAACGTCCGTCCCGTTTGGGTATAAATAGGGAGGTTGAACATGTTCGTGTCATAACCCTGAAAATCCATGAGTGATGATGTTCTGAAATTCATGCATCTGTTCTCGTGTAAAGTGATCGCACCTAGAGGTTAGGGCAAAACGTCGTTTCTCATAAGTTTGCTACAGAAATTCGACTCATTGTGCACCGAACGTGAATTCGGCGGTGTATAGTTACAGTGAGAAGCCCTCCGTTCCGAAGCGTCAGCCGTTGCCCCCAAAAACCACATATCACGAGGTAGTACCGGAGAATTTAGGTGGTTGTTGTGGCAAACCGTGCCTCGTGATCCTAGACGATCTGTTAAACGACGTCTAATCTAAACAAGTTTCTGACATGTTTACGAGAAGCAACCATCACAGAAATATCGGCGTAAATTTCATTACGCAAAATCTGTTTCAACAGGGACGCTTCTGTAGAGATATATCGCTGAATGCCCATTATCTCGTCACGTTGAAAATAATCGGAGATAAGAAGAAATTCATGTACTTGATGAATCAAGGGTCTATAACGCCTACCTGGATGAGACACAACGACTCCACCCTTACATAAACTTTGATCTGACACAAGACACGAATGATGATCTGCGGTTTCGAACCAACATATGCCCGGAAGAATATCCTCAGTTCGTCTACTCCGATATAGGGATGAAGCGTGTGAGATCGAATTACCACGCCTTTCACGTGCTCAAGACGGCCGAACCGAGATTACGTAAAGCCCTAATAACAAACTGTAACAAGGAAATCGTGATCTGTATAAGCGAGTGTGTGTTGAACATCCTGAGCGGTAATATAATATTGTCATATTACAAAACGCGAAAGCTAAAAATATACAAGTCCGCGCTTCGCAAGTTCGCCGATAGGCACTTGTCACTGTCGGGCAATTAGCGACTCATAATACAGCGCTGGGAATTTCTGCTACTTCTACTGGGCGCCATTCTGCCCACGATCGCCAGCTTCATCTTTAGGCCTCGATAATAATGTTAAGTAAGATGAACCTCTTTCCAGCCGATTAGTATTATAGGGGGAAACGAAGTCCGCCCCTCCGGTCGCGAGCCGAGGAAACGTAGTAGACTTAAACGAAAACACCATCCGTATGAAGATTGGGTTAAGATGCGGCATAAGTTTCGCTAGGCCGATATCAGACGCAAGACGTGGACAAAGGCTAACATTGGTTTTCGAAGACGATTAATGCCCGTCACTGCAAACAGGAAGCTACCCTTCTGCCCAGAACCAGAGCTAAACAAAATCATTTCATTGTTCCTAAATTCGAGGCAAATCGCCGCGCCGCAGCCCTCTCTCACCGATTCCTTCAACATCGAAATAGATAGTGAGACCACAAAACACGTATTTATTCCCGATGACGATGAGGTCACGGAGGAGGATGTAGAAGAAGGAAATGTCAGAAAAGTAGCTTGCCCCCGAGGAGCAGCAGCAGACATTTGCTCGATACACAATACAGTATCCGTAAGGATGGCGAGGAATTAATTATTGATGATTCCGCGGTGTTTATAGATCCTGATGATAACAATATCACAATTAAGGAATCGAATTTAGAGGGACGGAGGTGATGTGAGATCTATTGACGCGTAAGAATGTGAATACGCAACTTATAGGACGGATAACTTAATGCGTATGAAAAAATATTGATATTGATTAAAGCTTATTTGAAAAGATATCAGGCTGACGATAATATTAATATAACACGAGGAAAGGAATTTCACGTTGTCATTGCGCCCCTATTCGGGAAAACGAATGTTGGGGTATCGAATCCTCGTTACGGCGCAGGTGGCAAAATACTCAATGACAACTACAGCTATTAGCAGATTATATTATGACCCCGCCAGAACGTCGGCCTTCTCGATTCTGCTGAAGATTCGGACGGCGGCGAAAAATAAAGTTGCACCGACGCCGAAGAAAACGCCGAAAAATTCTGACGACGTCATCAGAGCCTGTTTAGAGTCACAGGATGCCTCTACTCTTTATACGCCGGTGAATTAGCGTTTTGCAATTATTCCCTATACAGTGACTAACGTGATGGATGTGTTGGAATGCATTCTGTTGGATGTACAGGCTCATGCAAAATACAATGATAATTTAGATTCATTCTAGCAATCATAAATGTATTCTCGAAATTTCCACGTATGATCCCTTTAAAGACAAAGCGCGGTACGTCCCTCGCCTCGGCGTTTCGGTCCATATTCGTTGACCCTAAATTTTCCACGGGACGTCGCCCAATATGGGTTCGCACTGATAAGGGAAGGAATTTGTAAGTAAACATTTTCAGGACTTTTACAGGGAGGGGGACATTCTGGTTCAGGTGTGTAGGAACCCCGACTTGAAATTTGCGGTAGTGGAAACCGTGCATCGCACGTTTTGCGATAATCTCAACAAATATCCCACACATAAAAATAAGTACAGATATATAGATGTTCTGCCAAAGTTTGTCAAAGGCTACAGTGACAGGGTTCACTTGCCATATGGAAAAGAATGGAGGAGGCCCGGGGGCGCGTTCGTGTCGCGAAAATAGCGACGTTCGGGTTGAGCTGCACGTGCGCATCAGCGAAGAGAAGATGAGGTTCTCTAAGCGTGCCGTACAGAATTTCAGCATCGAGATTTTCATGGTCGCGAAAATTATCGATAGGCGACTGCAAGTCGTCTACGAACTCGAGGATTTAAACAGCACGCTCAAGGACGGCCAGTTTTTTAACGAGGACCTGACCCACGTAGGAATAACTGATCGGACCGCCTATAAAATAATTGAAATGAAGGTCAAGAGGGTAAGACGAGGCATTCGCGAATATCTCGTCCGCTGGCTAGGTTACAGTCAGGAATTCCATTCTTGGGTGCCTGCAGCTAGCGTGGAGAACGTCTAAGAATGGGGACGCATAGCCACTTTTACGACACTCGGTTCAGCAACGCCTCCGAAACATTTACTTACAGAATACTGACGCCGAATTGAAGGTGAAATTGCCTCAGCCCGTCGACCTGGGTTCGAAATCCTATTGGGATGTGGGGGGTTGTGAAATTTCGTGTTCCTCGGCCCACATGGAGGAGGAAACCACCACCCTAATGTACTGCAATCTGATATCACATATATTATTAAACATATTCACTGCACTTACCTGTCTTTATCGACACCCCTCCGTGCGGAACGCCTTCCTCATAAAGAAACAGCAACAGCAGCAACCACGGGAACGGATACAGAAACAGCGACGACTACCGCCTCGGTGCCGTCTTACATAAACTCTCTCGTTGTCATCGGCACGGATGCAGCAACGACCTACTACATGTAGTCTGACATCAATTCTCTACCACGGGGTGTTACGCCAATTTTCCAGGATGATGATTTCAGGAATGCAAATTGTTAACATCGCTTATGTTTACATACAGACCTGTGTTTCTGGCACTCTGCTTACCGCTTGTAAAATGTCTGTTGCATTAGGCGCAAGGGGGATTCGAAAATCGCACAATGCGCACGGGGTTATAGCCGCGCAGTCGCTACATGTTTCGTAGCGGCAGCATGGCCAGGTGCCCATGCGGGTTCTCCAACTTTCGATTCGCCTGTGCGGAATGCAATAAGCACTTTAGAAGTCACACGTGTTTCGCGAAACACAAAGAGAAAAGTTCCTTCTGCGAACGAAAGCGATGTTGCACAAGCACATTCGTGTTGATCATACTGCAACATGTGCGCTGGCCTTTCAATCCACTGCACTAAGGTATCATGTACAAACTTCACCTAATTCAAAATCACTTCGTCTTCACAGCCTCTAACACACACACACACACACTAGCAGCTTCTTTCACGATGCACACACACACACAAGCGTCCACAACAACAATGCTATAAAGGTGTGTAACACAAAATACCAGTTTCCTTCACGATGCAGTCACTCAAGCGCACACGTCAACAATGTTAATATGAGGTGGGGTTCCTATAGGTTTAGGTTTTACACAGACCTGGTGGCGGCTATTCCCCTTCCCTCGTTCGATATATTACAAGATCATGATTGTGTCTCTGTTACGTCACTGGCTTCAAACATAAATGTCTGCATCAGCTGGTGACATCACCTTCGTAACTGTAGGTCGACAGGTGTGCGCGTGAATTATGCTATAGCAGAAAAACGCATGCTCCTGCACGTGTTTAATTGTCCTTAAATAAGTGCAGCCACCGTTAAGGTGAACGTGCTTCATTACACTTCTAACTGTGCCGGGGACCCTAGGCGTAAGCTATTGCACTAGCGACTGTTTCTACTCCGACCACCGAGGTATTTCATTGCTCACGAACTGCCACAGGGGTGACCAGCAAACTTGCTTTCCGCCTCTTGACATAAACATACTTAACTTTCCCTAGGCGGGTGCGAAATTTTAACATGTTAATTTTTGGAGATAAGTTAAAATTTGTATTTTCATACGGTCTATCACGTCAACGTTCGGACTTATCGTGCATTCAAATTTGATTTCATTCCACTTTACTACCAATTCGGACAATGTCAAAATAACCTTCGTTTCATTTCCGCTTTATAAGAACGCGGAAGTCCTCTCACTTCTCTTCAGCGCACACAAACGTTCCGGTATGTAACGGCCGTCTACAAATCCGCACGGCAACACGCCGCCGTATTGTACGTTTTACTTCGAAACTTAAGCGCCATCCAACCACTCCCGCCGCCACATCACGAAAAATGACGACACCCAAACCTTTAGAAAGTTACCGATCTCTCCAACGGGCTTGGCGTACGGGTAGCATCGGAGGTCGCTGAAATTAAATAACAAGTAGTGTCTGGACTCTACTTAGGATCTTGCTGCACAGGGACCAGGGAGGTGACCAAGCTGGAATATAAAAGTCAAAAGCCGACAGGTTTTAATAATATACTAAAGAAAGAAGCGTGCCTAGGAATTTCTTGCACAGGGGGTCCTGGGAGACCAGGCTGCACGGCGGCTGCAAACCTCTTACAAATGACGGAGGCACATTCTTCTTAATAATGAGTTCAAAAAAGAGTAGAACCTGGGAACACACTTAGGAACTTCTTGCACTGGACCAGGCGACCAGGCAGCTACCCTACTACAAATGACGAGCGCCCATCCTTTTTAATATTGTGATCAAGGAAGAGTACTGCCTTGGAATACACTTAGGACCTTCTTGTGTTGGGACCAAGCTGCACAGCGGCTGACACAGTCTGATAAAATAAATCAGTTTAAGAGAAGTCGAACGCCGATTTTTTAAATATTATACTAAAAAGACTAATGCCTAGAGCGCACTTAGGACCATCCTGCACGGGGCCCGGGGAGAGCCATGATACGAAGCTGGACGGCGGCAGCCACACCCAGGCAAATTAATTTTGAACAAACATCGTGAATTTCAATCTATTTAATATAATGCTCAAGAATGAGTAGTGCCCAGAGTACACTTCGGACCTTCTTACACTGACGCGGGGGGCCGCGATAGCTAGCCGGACGGTGGCTGAATATCCTTTTTGATATTATACTCAATGAAGCATTTACGTCTTTCCTGCAATAAAATGAACGCTGGGATAAGCGTAGGGTTGGTTACGAAGGGACCGCATTGCAAGACTAGATGGCGTCTGCCACCCTGATAATATACCTTGGACAAAGAAAGAGTCGTGCCGGGGTGAACTTAGCACCAACTCACTTAGGTCTTCCATGCTCTACACTCATGGCTAGTTTCGGCATAGTAGTGGCTACAGGACCGTATTACCAGATTTCAAGGCGGCTGCCACCCTGATAACATAACTCGGACAAAGAAAGATTACAGCCGGGGGTGTACTTACCACAATCTTGCACTCTTTCACTTCTAAAGAATTAGATCACTCTTTCTCCAAACTTAATATCGGACAAAATAAGAGTAGTAACGGGGAAGTACTTAGCACCGTCTTGCATTTTTTCGCTTCTTTCGATTTAGAACACTTTGTTCCAAACACGGCTCAATTTATTTTACACGGGGGTTCCATCGTAACATTTCTCAGTGATTCTCGCACAAAAAACACATACCAACATTACCACGACAAGAGTTAAACAAATCTTTACTTACGTGTACGACCTTACATACTACATTGGCTCATACCAATTCTCAGGGCTTCTCGCACAACAAGCACCTACTGACATTACAAGGAAAACATTTGAACAAAACATTTTTTACTTAAATTACCTGGTAAAATTTCATTGGCTCGTACGAATTCTCAGTGTTTCTCGCAAAAACAGACATGCAGACTTTACAAAGACACGAGTTAACAAAATATTTCTTACGTAAATTACCTGACACATTTCATTGTGTCGTACCAATTCTCAGTGTTTCTCGCACAACTAACACATACCGACATTACAGGGACAACTGTAAAAAAAAGTCATTCGTTACTAGCATCTCCTGACACATATGATTGTGTCGTAAATTATCTCAGTTCTTCTCGCTGAACAAACACATAACGACATTACCAGGACAACAAATATATGAAACGTTTCTCACGTATTTTACCTGGCAATATTAAATTGTCTCGTACCACTTCTCAGTGTTTCTCGCACAACAAACGCATACCGATATTACCGGAAGAACATTACCTAAAAATTTCTTACATTATTAACTGAAAATTTATCATCGTCTCGTAGCAATTCTCAGTGCTTATCGCACAACAAACTCTAACCAACATTACCAGGAAAACATTTAAACAAAACTTTCCTAACGTGCACGATCTGACACAGTATATTGGCTCGTAAAATTTCTCAGGGTTTCACGGAAAACATTCACATAGCAACATTAAGAAGACAACATTTTAAGAAGACACTCTTTACGGAATGTTCTGACACATTTATTGGCTAGTACAAATTATCAATGATTCTCGCGAAGAGACACATACCAATATTGTAAGAAGAATTTCTAAAAAAAAAATTCTTGTATATATTACCTGAAAATGTTACATTGGTTCGTACGAATTATCAGTGTTTCTCGCAAAACAAACATATATCCACATTACGAGGACTAAATAACACAAAACAATTCTTAAGTATATTACCTGACACATTATATGCTGACGTAAAAAATCTCATTGCTTCTCGCACAACAAAAACCGACATTATAGGAAAAAGTAAAAAAAAATAATTCTTAGGTATACTAACTGACAATATTACATTGACTCGTGCGAATTCTCAGTTATTATCGCAGAACAAACATTTACCGATTTTACCAGGACAAAGTGAACAAAATAGTACTTACGTATATAACCTAAGAGTAATATATGTTCTTGTAACATTTCTCATTCTTTCTCGCACAAGAAACACGTACCGTATTTACCAGGGAATAAACTATAAAAACAATTCTTGCTTACATTACGTGACAATATTTCATTGGTTCGTACAATTTCTCAGTGCTTCTCGCACAACGAATTCGTACTGATATTACCAGGACAAGAGTTAAGCAAAACATTTCAAACGTGCATGAACTGATACATTACAATGTCTCGTACAAATTCACAGTGATTCTCGGACAACGAAAACATACGTACCCAACCACGAAAATATTATGGCAAAATATTTCTTACGTACATTTCCTGACAATATTCCATTGGCTCTTATGAATTCCATTAGCTCCTCGATATTGCTAGGAAATCATTTAACAAAATTATTTTAATGTAATTTACCTGCTATATTTCAAGGTGTCATATCAATTCACAATGCTTTTCGCACAACAAACAGATACTGATATTAGCAGGACAACAATCAAACAATATAAACCGTTCGTAGTTTACGTGACAATATTATATTTGCTCGTAAGTTTTCAAAGTCTTTCTCGCACAAGAAATACTTACTTAACTTACGAGGGCAACATATAACAAAACATTTCTTACGTACATTAACTGACAATATTATTTTGTCTCGTAACAATTCACAGTGCTTCTCACACAAAAAACACGTACCGACATTCCCAGGAAAACATTTATACAAAATATTTCTTACGTCCGTCACCTGTCACATTACATTTGTTCGTAACAATTCTCAGTGCTGCTCGCACAACAAACGCATACCAACATAACCTGGACAATATTTAAACGAAACATTTCTTACATATATTACCTCTCAATATTTCATTGATTCGTACCAATTCGCAGTCATTCTCGAGCAAGAAATACGTATCGACGTTACCGGGAAAATATACATAAAAAACCTTTATTACAGCATTACCCGAAATATTTCATTGGCTCGTACCAAATCTCATTTCTTATAACACACTAACACATACCGACATTAACCGGAAAATATTTAACCAAAATAATTTTTACGTGCATATCCTGACACATTACGATGTATCGTAACAATAGTCGGTTCTTCTCGCACAACAAAGACATGCCGAAATTACAATGAAGAAAAATAAAAAAGATAATTCTTTCGTACATTTCATTAAATTCATACATTTGGGCTAAAAATTCTCAATTTTTTCTCGCACAAAACACACATAACGACATTGCAAGGAAAACATTTAAACAAGACATTCCTTACGAACATTACCTGGCATATTACATTGGCTGGGAACAATTTACAGTGATTCCCGCACAAAATAACTTACACCGATTTTGCCAGGACAACAGTTATACAAATATTTTTACGTGCCTGACATGACAAATTCCATTGCCTCAAACCATTTCGCACTGCTTCTCGCAAAACAATCACATACCATTAGTATGTGGTGAGCTCTGGCCCACCCCTTAATGTGTAAAATAGTGTGTGCCGTGTTTGGGGCAAGAGTGGTTTTATTCGAAGAAAGTGAAAGAGTTCAAAACGTAGTTAATTACATCCCCTGCACCACTCTTTTTTGTCCGATATGAAGTTCGGAGCAAGAGTGGTCTTGGTCGAAAGAAGTGGAAGAGTGCAAGAAAGTGCTAGGTACTCCCAAGGCACTATTCTTTCTTTGTGCAAGGTACGTCATCAAGGTGGCAGCTGCCTGCATTCTGGTAATGCTGCCCTCCGTAGTCAGCCCTACGCCGATCCTAGCGTTGAGTGTAATGCGGGAAGTACCAAAATGCTTTGATGCTATGTACACCCCGCCACTACTCTTTCTTTACCCAAGGTACGTTTTCAGGGTGGCAGTAGACTGGAGTGTGGTAATGCGATCCCTCCGTAGCCTTCCCTACGCCGATCCTAGCTTTTAGTGTAGTGCAGGAAGGAACAAAGTATTTTCTTGAGCATAATATTAAAAAGGATTGGCAGCCGTCTTCCGGCTTGTTACCACTGCCCACGGGTTCAGTGTAAGATGTTTCGTAAGTGCAGTACGTTTAATATATTATCTTTAGTGTAATATTAAAGTATTGACATTTGAGACGTTTGTTCAAAGCTACTATACCAGGATGTTGCAGCCGCCGTCCAGATTGGTATTGTGGCCCTTCCCTGGGCTCAGTGCAGGAATATCCTACGAGCTGTCTGGGTACTAATGGTTCCTTAGCGTAATATTAAATAGAATCGGCGTTCGACTTCTTTTAAACGGAGGTATTTAATCAGGGTGTGGCAGCGGCCGTGCAACCTGGTCCCAGTGCAAGAAGGTCTGAAGTGTGGTTCTAGGCACTACACTTTCTTGATCACAATATTAAAAAGAATTGGCTTTCGTCATTTGTAAGAGGTTGACAGGCTGGTCCTCGGGCCCAGCACAAGAAGGTCCTAAGTGTGGTTGCAGGCGCTAGCTTTTTTAGAACAATATTAAAAAGATTGAGCGTTCGTCATTTGTAAGAGGGTGGCTGCCGCCGTGAGGCCTGGTCTCCCAGGGCCCCTTGTGCAAGGAGTACCCATGCATTATTTTTAGCATATAATTAAAATGGACCTGTATTCGACTTTTATATTCCATTTCGGTCCCCTCCGAGAGACCAGTGCAGGAACGTTCTAAATACAGTCCAGGAACTACTCGTCATTTAGCTTTGACCCCTACGATGTCAGCCTACGCCAAGCTCGCCGGAGAGATTGGAAAGCTTCTAAGTGTTTTTGCGCCGTCAGATATCGTGATAGGGTGGCGGGCGTGTTTGGGTGGGTCTTACGTTTTGGTAGTAAAACGTTCAATATGGTGGGCGTGCCGTGGTGACCGTGGCGAAGATGTTACAGGGTTTCATGGACGTTGTACCTGTGAAGAAGTATGGGAAAAGGGATAAACGTTTTAAGCAAAACTGACCTAAGTTTAATGTATATTACTAGTGAGTCCTAGAATGAAAGAACAAAAAATACACATCAACTGTCCTTTTATTGTAGCAAAATATGTACATTATTACAAATATTATATTGTAGACTTGGGAGGAGGAGAATTGGCAGAGTACGAAGCCGTATGTGTTCTCATCATCTCCTTGTCTTGGAGGATGGAGCCTGCGAAAACTCGTGGTTGAACTTCATATGCCAGTACCTAAAAATTTCGACTACGTTTAAGACCACCAGCAGGGGATAAGAAATCCCTATTAATGGAACATTTCCGCTTGTGCTACATAATGCAATATAACGTTCGTTGACCGTTTCCACAAATATTCTATGGATGGTCGGGTCCGCTGCAAAGAAGATCCTACGCAGGTCTTTAAGGAACATCCTCTAGGGAAGTCAAATGGCCACCTTTTTGTGTGCTTTTGGGGGATCATTTATGGCCGCTTCTAATTGGTGTAACCATGTTGTGTATTGGATCAATAAATCCCACAGCATTATCAGCCGTAGGAACTGATGTCGAACAACATTATCACGTGATCTCTGACCTTAATACTGCCATTGCTATAAAGTAGTGTGTAAAAGGTGCAATAAATCATGGAAACCGTACGTTACGCACGCCTGCGACCAGACGTGTAGCGACTGCATGTGAAGCGCCCCGTGCGTTTTCTCGGGCGATAGAATTGCCTTTGTTGAATGCAATAGGCGCTTTAGAAGCCACACGTGCTACGATAAACACAAAAAGCGCACAATTAACAAGACTTATGTATGCGAACAAATCCGATTTTGCGCGACTTGCGGATTGGCCGTCACACACGATAAGCACGGATGTAAGAAACGATTGTGCGAGAACTCTAAGGAGAACAAGGAAATAGGTCACCTATGCTATATGAGACCGCTGAAGGACGCTTTGCCCCTCAAGTGAAAAGGTAACTTACGTCTTCTACCATTTCGAGACCATCCAAAATAGCCAGTAAACGGACGAGGCTAAGACACACGTACCTAATATCGTCTGCGTGCAACAGATCTGTTCGCTATACGAGGACGTGGAAGACGGAGGATTCTGCGTGCGATGCGTTAAGAGGAAGCATCCGTTCTGGGAAAATCCTGTGGGATCTTCATTCGTATCTAACCGAACACAACGCCAAGGCGTTCGACCTTGGTAACCTCACTCTTTCAATACTGATGAAAACCCGAACTACGTAGCCCCTAACCCCGACCTTTCATATCACGGCTTGAATGAGATGGGGGAGGAGAAGAGGGGGATTTTCTCTAGCGGTACGAGTTCCAGAAATCGGAAACTATATTCGAGAAAAGGCTTTCGTTTGAAAAACATTCACAAAATGACGTTAGGTTTCTAAGACTGGCGTGTGCACATAGGAAACAGAAGTTTTTCTCGAGTCGTTAACGACCGCGTCGGCTTGCAATAAGGTGTTGCGTAAACGATTCCTGCAGATCGACACTAAAGGGCTCGTACTGACCGGTGTGTACGCGTCCATAAAGAACTATTGCAAGAAGGCATTCATATGGCTGCTGCATATGGAAGAGGCTGAAGGTGGGAATATAATGCACTCTCGCAATGGTCGCGACTACATGCTGCTCGAATTGCCCCGCTTCAATGTAGACTGGTATTGCCACGAGAAACCTACAGTCTACGAGTTCTGTGGTTGCTACTATCATTGCCGTACACGCCAGGCTTTCCGGAACGTCCCCACCCTGAGAAGCGATACGCTAGCGGAACGCTATGAACAAATGATGTAGTGGATCGAGCAGATAACGGGAATGGGGAATCAGGTCAAGGTCCAATGGGAATGTTTGACAATGCCGGGAGAAACGAACTGGTTGCCCATTCCATGGTGCAACAGAGTCCGTTGTGTACGGGTAGTCGAAACGAGGCCATGCGCCCACACTATAAGGCACGGGAGAATGAAGCTATACAATAAGTTAAAGCCATGAGTCTCTTCCCGTTCATACGCAATTCTTTCTAGTTCCCGGTGGTTTATCCAATCCTTCACGTAGGGAATACGTGTAAACATATAGAAGCGTGCCTAGGTATGGACGGCCTGATCAAAGGCTCGATCGTTCCACCAGAGAGATCGTATCACCCCGTCCTCTATTTCAGATGTAATGATAAATTCATGCTTTGCCTGTGTAGAACTTGCATCCTCACCTCCTACTCCTCAAGTGACGAATACGTGCATACCCGAGATGCGGATCGTACGTGGTTAATGGACGAGTTGAGACTAGCCGTTGTAAAGGTGTATCGGAAGCTCGATAATTATGAGGTTTACGAGCATTCGGTGACACAGTATAATCCCGAAACAGGCGAGGGCGTTCTTTTCGTCCATTATATAAACACTTTTCTCAAACTGAAAGCGTAAGCGAGCGGTTATTTCGGCTGGGTTCGCAGACCCGAAGACGAGGACCGGTATTTGAAATTGTTTTACCACAGCGAAGGGATACGGCTAGAGAAGGAAGCGATCAGGTATAACGCTGCCAAACGAAGTCTGGTCAAACTCTGTCTCAACTCCATATGGGACAAATTGGCGGAGAGGAACGATCGAAAAATGGAAAAAAGTAATCGCTGAATCGAAAGAACTGTATGCATTCCAAGAGACCCTTGGCGTCGAAGTGATAAACCTCGCGTTTGCCAGCGAAGACGTAGTCTGGATGTCGTGGAAGTATGGTGAAGAGGAAGAAGTGCCAAGTCTGCGTCATATGAACGACATAATAGGAGCTTAAGTCACCGCCGGGGCAATGATCCATCGTTATCGCTAACTCGAACAGCTGCGAAAGAACGCGATGTATTGCAAAACGGACACGTTCTCTGTGTTACACATTCAGCATAAGAGGGACGGAACCCACTGATTAAAACATCGGAATATTTGGGAATCATGACGTCCTAGTCGCGCTCCTCAGGAACCATTTCGGATTTTGTGAGTGGTGAGCAAAGAACTACGCGTACGCAATGTTGACCGGGGATGGTCGAAAAAAGACTGTGTGTAAAGTGAGGGGTATTACCTTGAATTAGATCGCGTCGAAAATGGTAAAATTTGATGTCACTAGGAATATCATTTTGAGAGGGAACAAGGGGGATGAACCATCCGTCGTAAATGTACATAAAGGCAATTAAATTAAATGCAATAGGGCAGGAGGTGCAGGCGATGAAATAGTCACCAATCCCGATAAAAAATATACAGAATCTCGTTTTTAAGAGACGTCGATTAAGTGGCAATACGTCCGTCCCGTTTGGGTATAAATAGGGAGGTGGAACAGGTTCGTGTCATAACCCTGACAGTCCATAAGTGGTGATGATCTGAAATTCAAGCATCCGATCTCGTATCAAGTGAGCGGATCTAGTGGTTTAAGCAAAACAATTGTTTTGCTTACGGTTGCTATAGAATTTCGACTAATTTTGCACCGAACGTGATTTCGGCGGTGTATAATATGGTGTTACATTGAGACGCCCGCCGTTCCGAAGCGTCAGCTGTTACCCCCTAACACCAAATATCACAAGGTAGTACCGGAAAATATCAGTGGTAGTGGTGGCAAACCGTGCCTCGTGAAACTAGACGTCTATTCGAAGCAAGTGTGTGACTTGTTAGAGAGAGGCAGCCATCATAAAAATGTCAGCGTGATTTTCATTACGCAAAATCTGTTTCATCAGGGACGCTTCTATTGAGATATATCGCTGAATGCCCATTTTCTGGACGTGTTGAAAAATGTCAGAAATAAAAACAGTTCATGTAGTTGACCAAACAATTGTATCACGAAGATAGTCTTGCGTTGTATAACGCATACTTGGATGCGACACTACGACCACACGGTTACTTGTCGTTGGATCTGACACAAGACACGAACGACCGTCTGCGGTTTCGAACAGACATAATCCCGAAAGAATATCCTGCTGACCTCTACTCCGAAATAAGCGATGAAGCGTTGCGAACGAATAACTACGCCCTTCAAGTGCACAAGACGACCGAACCGAGATTACGTAAAGCCCTAATAACTATTTTAACAAGTATCTTGTGATCTTATAAGCGAGTGTGTTGAACGTAATTCAAAATGGTTAGGTTTCAAAACGCGGAGGCTAAAAAACGATTCCACGGTTCGCAAGTTCACCGATAGGCACGTGTCACTTTCGGGCAGTAAGCGACTCATAGTACAGCGCGGGATATTTCTGCTTCCCGTACTGGGCGCCATTCTGCCAACAATCGCCAGCTTCATTTTTAGGCCTCGATAAAAATGTTACGTAAGTTGCACTTCGTTCCAGCCGATTAGTAGCATAGGGGGACAAACGACCTCGCCCCTTCGCATCGCGATCCGAAAAAACATAGTAGGCTTCAACAAAAACACCATCGGTATGCAGATTGGATTAAGATGTAGCATTAGATTCGTGAGACCTATTTTAGACGTTAGACGCTAAAAAAACTATCTCTAATTTTCAAACACGTTGATGCCCGACACGGCGAACAGGGAGCTGCCCTCATCCCAAGAGCCAGAGCTAAGCAAAAAGCACTTGAATGACACTAATATCTAGGAGAAAACGCAGCGACGCGCCCTACATCTCGGATTCTTTCTACATCGAAAAATATAGTACACCAAACCCCTAAGGAAGGATTTATTCCCGATGACGAAGAAGCCACGGAGGCGGAGTAAGCAGAAGAAAATGACGGAACAGTAACTAGTCCCCCGAGGAGCAGCAGCAAAAGTTTTCTCGATACAAAATACTGTAACCTTAAAGATGTCGAAAAATTATTGATTTGGTGATTCACCGGTGTTTAAAGATCCCGAAGATAATATCACAAAGAAGGTAACCGCGATTAGAGGGACATGGTGCTAAGGGAACTTTTGACGCGTAGGAATCTTAATATGCAAGTTATCGGCAAGGAAGCCTAAACGACATATAATAAAATATTGGTATTGACTAACGCTCTTTAAACATATATAAGCCTGGCGATATTATTAATATAACACGAGGAAGGAAATTTCGCGATATCATGCTCTCCTATTCGATAAGCCAAAGGGTGGATTTTCGAATATTCGTTACGACGCAGTTGGCAAAATGATTAATGGCAACTACTGCTATTAGGAGATTATACTCTGACCCAGCCAACACGTCGAATTTCTCGACTCAGTGGAACCTTCGGTCGGCGGGGAGGTAGGAAGGTACACTGACGCCGAAAGAAATGCTGAAAACGTATGAAGAAATTATGAAAGCCTGGTTAGAGAAACACAATGACTTTACTCTTCATACGCCTGTGAGAAAGCGTTTTGCACGTAATCCCTATACAGTGACCAACGTGATGAACGTGTGAGAATGTGATCTGTTGGATGTTGAGGCTTATGCAAAATACAATGTTAATTACACGTACGTTAGGTCGTAGATGTATTCCTGAAATTTTAACTTATGATCCTTTTAAAGACAAAGAGCGGGCGGTCCGTCGCCTCGTCGTTTCTGTCCATATTCGATTACCCTAAATATTCGGCAAGCCGTCGCCCAAAATGTGTGCGCACTAATAAAGGTAAAGAATTTCTAAATAAACATTCTTAGGACATGTTATAAGGCGAAGGAAAAATTCAGTTCCACGTGTGTACGAACCCCGACATGGAACGTGCGGTCGTGGATCGTGTGCATCCCATGATTCGCGATAGCCTCTATATAGATTTTACTCATAAACATACGTACAGATCTGTCGATGTTCTGCCTAAATTTTTCAAAGCCCAAAATGAAACTGTTCACTTGACGACTGGCATGGCGCCCTCGCCCGTCCCCGACTCGGACTGCTTGCCATATGGAAAAGAATAGAGGATACGCGGGACGCTTTTGTGTCGCGTAAAAAACAATGTTTCGGGGGGGGGGGGAGATCGTGCGCATGTGAGAAGGGAAGATGAGGTACACTATGGCTGCTGAACAGAATTTCAACACAATGATTTTCAGGTTCGCTAATGCTGGCGATAGGCGGCTGGGTGTCGTCTACAAACTCGAGGATTTAAACTGCAAGCTCATAGAGAGGCCAGGTTTATCGCGCGGATATGACCGGCGTATGATGAACTGACCAGACCACCTATAAAATAATGAAAATAATGAACAAAAGGGTCATACGAGGCATTAGCGAATATCTCGTCCGCTCGCAATTTAGAGTCAGGAATTTGACTCTTGGGTGACTGCACCTAGCGTGAAGAACATCTAAGTATGTGGACTCAGAGCCACTTTTACGTCACTCTTTTAAGCAATGCCTTCGAAACTTTTACTTACGGAATACGCACGACGATTTCAAGGTGAATCTGACTCAGCCCGTCGAACAGTGTTCGAAAACAATTTGGGAAGTGGGGTCTATGAAATTTCGTGTTTCTCGCCCCCCATGGAAGAGGAAACCACAGCCCTAATATACTGTAATGTGATATCCCCTCAATTAGTTGGCGACAGCACGGTTTCCGACATACGGACATTCGTCTTCCCATCATCATCGACGAGACAACGCGTGTTACGAAACGTATATTATGTGCCTGTCAAGTAGCGGAGATTTCAGGACATTCGAATCAAGTTCCTGACGAATGAGGGGCTGCACATCCCCTTCGAGAACAGCACAACGCCCACAAATTTGGTGCATCATTTTCGAAAAAATTACAAGTCGTAATAATTGTATATAACATTAGGCATCGCTTCCATAAGAAGTGTAATAAATAAATGAGGCGGGTCGCGGCCTAAAAACTACTCATTGAATCGGTCCCGTTTTTTCCGCCCCGCTCTATCTTCACTTAGGACACGGGATAGGCAATCTATTTTGGCAGTCTCTTCCGCCTATTCCGCTCTATGCTGTGCTGCCTGGCCAAAGTAGTGAGTCTCGGGACTTTTCATTCCGGTGGCAAGATTTTCACAGATATCGCTGAACGCAAGCCTATTGAAGGGACGACTGCCGGGGATATAGTGTCTAAACACGTGACTGTATCCGCCCAAATTTTAATTAGGAATTTGCGGGTTCGTGGCCACAAACGCGCCATGGAGGCAACGGGAGGTACGAAGAAGAAGGGTCCCAAGCTTAAAAATCAACCGTACCCCGAGAAAAATAATAAAAAGAGACTACCTTTTCCTAGTTTTACTTCAGTCACTCTTCATCAGTCCATAATGTCTGCCGCGGCGGATATAGCGTCCGTTTGTAGCGAGTTTGAGATCTTTGCGCACAGGCCAATTCAGACGTCTGTGTTCGGGACCGTAGAGACTGCGTACAAATCCATCGCCGCCGTCGATCAAAACGATCTGGAATTTTTTTATAAGTTTCGATAATGATACGTACATTAATCTATGTATCACAGTCTACGTCCGAGGTAAATTGACTTCGGCCTCGGGAAAGGATATGGATTTTACGGACGCCACGGGCGTAACAATTAATTTCCACCACTCCCTGTTCAGTCAATGTAACGTCTCTCTCAAAAGCGACACCATTACCCAGGCGAGTGATAATTACCATTATCGCTCCTATCTCGATTCCCTGATGATCTCCGACACGGATGTGGCAGCGACTAATCTCTTAAACGCCTACTGGTACCTCGACACGGGCGAAATGCTGCCTAGCTATCCCTCGGCTGGCAATCTGACAACCACGGCGAACCGCGGTTCATTACTCGTTCAAAATGACTTAGCGCGTGTACGGAAGAATAGCTTTTTGTTCGATTACATAGCGACGTATGTAACGTGCCCCTATACTTGCTGCCGGGCGTCACGTTGCACATCAGGTTGATAAAAGCCCGATCGTACTCCTATCTGATGAATAAGAGTGCCCAATTACTGGTCATACGCGTCAGGGCGAACCCCGCCGTATGCTGGCTCACAATTCGATATTGAGCATGGGGAGTTTCGCGCGTTATAACCTGACGAATGTGGAACGCAAGACGTTCATATTCTTGGCCGGATCAACATACTTCCCTATTTTTAACGCCGTCCTGAGTCCCATCCCGAAACATCTCTTCTTCACAGTGGTCAGAAATTCACATTTTATCGGTTTGTTGGACAGCAACCCCTACAAATTTCAGCATTAGAACATCAGTAATTTTTTTTTGTTTTTGAACGGTACACATTTCCCTATTGGGAGGGCCTATCTCTGAGCAAGGATTATGAAAAGATGTCCGTCATAGACTACAGGACGCTTTTCGAGGCGTCCGGCATACATCACTCCAAAACGGGACTGCGGATAACACACGATATGTATATAAACTGATATTTCGTGTTAATCTTCGAGCTCACAATTGATAGGGGCGCGTCGGAGTGTCATACATCCCACTCCGAAAACGGCAATATCAGATTCGGATTGAAATTCAATAAACCGTAGCCGAGGCTATCACGTGCCTCCTGTACCTAGAATTCGACTATTAATTTTTCATTGATTTTGCGCGTAACGTAACGATCGACATTTAAATAGACACTGTGCAGATTCTGTAACGTTGCGTGACGTCGGCTCATTCCCCGACATTTCCTTTCCGATCTCCTACCTCAGTCAAGCACGCAAACATCCGCCACCATCATCAATGCCGATCCCCACACTGAGGGGAGTTCTCTCTGGTTGGTCGTGCACTTCCGACCCAAAACTTCGAGTGCCTACTACTTTGATTCATATGCCATCCTACCTCTCGTACCATCAATCCAGACGTACATTAAACGCAACTGCAGAACCTGGGACAATAATAGGTGACAGCTGCAGGGCCTGATATCTGGCGCCTGCGGAAAGTACTTCTGTCTACTCGCCCTCTACATGTATCGGGGCTATAAACCGAAACAATTCATTTCGCTATTCGATGCGAGCAGCGAAGCAGACCGACAAGTGGAGAGCCTGTTCAATGCCGATTTCGGGGCTCAGAAGTCACGTGGCGGCTGGGGTCAATGATGCCGCAGCTTCCTAAAAAATGAAGGTACTTTGACGTTTCTAATTATAACTAAACTAATATCACTGGAGGAAGAGAGGTAGTGATTGATTACGAGTTGTTTCGGGGGCGGCAGAATGAGACGGTTGTGAAGGAAATGTGCGTGGCCAGTGCCGCTGCACCCGACACGTTCCATTTCTAAAGCTCCTATAAAATGGCGAATCATGGCTCTTCAGGGAACGGCCTATATTGGGCCGACGAACATATAGAATGCAAAGAATTGCACACGGTAATTACAGAGGTCGTGGCCAGTTTCACGCACCTCTACGTCCAAGACGTCTCCAATTGTACATTCCTCGCACGACGGACGGGACGACCGATCCATTGCCTAGAGGATCTTGAGTGCGCACCACCCGTCTCTTTCAATCTCAAACGCTGCTGTACATTCCCATCTCACATGTTTCACAAATTTGCTTGCGCAAACAAAACCGCGCT
>Ga0131853_10002576_pt1 | contig 32403 bp, 29 predicted proteins | sample TergutLab28metaG_FD_92764 | JGI IMG/M metagenome (GOLD analysis project Ga0131853, IMG submission 92764) | Labiotermes labralis P1 segment gut microbial communities from Petit-Saut dam, French Guiana - Lab288 P1 (version 2) (version 2) | ecosystem: Host-associated > Arthropoda: Insects >... | reverse complement strand
GGATCAAGTTAACTACGCGGTGAAAAAGGCCTGGATAGCTAATTCACAATGCGAATACTAAAAAAGGGTAAGAGTAATACCAAAAGTTTAGCCTACATGTCATTTGTACGTCCGATTCTTGAATATGGGGCCGCGTGCTGGGATCCGTACAGGGAGGGACAAATAAGTGCGTTAGACAGGGTGCAAAAGAAAGCAGCCAAATTTGTACGACATAAGAACGGTCAGAACTGGGGAACTTTGGTGTCGCGTAGACGGTTATCACGCATATGTGTCCTCTTCAAAGCGTACTATGGGGAACGCGCGTGGAAGCCCATTGGTGACAGATTAGAACTGCCACACTATCTGAGCAGGGTAGATCATGAAAGGAAAATTAGGTGTATGAGACAAAGAACGGTTATAGGGAAATATTCTTTTGTAAGTAGGGCCACCTAACACTGGAACCAGTTACCGGCAGAAGTGTTACGAATTCTCCCATGCAAACCAATCACTTTTAGAAATAGGGCAAGGAAAGTGATAATTGAGTTGAATTAAAAGGAAGTAAAGTGTGTTAGAAATCATCGAAAAGAGTAGAGAAGCGGTGTCTAGTGAAGTGAAAAGTCTAAAGTGAAGTGAAAAGTTATCTAACGTGGAGGGTAGCGAAGTGCAATAAAGTGAAGTGAAGTGAACGAAGCAGAGTAAAGTGGAATGAGGGGAAGTGAAGTGCGCAGTATAGGGAGGGGGACGAGTCTTTATGGAAAAGTTTTATAGGAGTAGTGAGTGATGAGAATTTAAGGACTGGGGTAAAGCGGTAGTGAATTAATGATTGAAAAAAACAATTACAATAAACTGAACATAGTACTCTTTTACTTGGGTGTTTTCACCTTCTGTAGATGTTCTATTCTAAGTTGAATCCATGTATTGTTGCTAGTTTTAAATTGTCTTTTGTGTAATTGTTGTTGATTGGCCGTGTGTATTGTTGTAGTTGATTTTTGTGTATTGTTGTCATCTTATGTGTATTTGTTGTACTGTGTGTGCGTTGTATTTTTTTTTTGTACTTTAGATGCCGGACTGCTGGCTAGAAGTCAGTACTCGGAAGGTCCTGCGACCGGCCACCTCGATACAAGTTTTTCTTGGTTTCCCTGTGTCTATAAGTAAATGCTGAGATGGTTCCCAGATTCCAAGTTGCCACTACATGCTTCTCCTGTAGCCCTCCCGACATAAATCTAGTAGTAACCAATTTAATGTTTTGTTTACATGTAAAATAACCACTGCCACCGGGTAACAACCCAATTGCAGTAAATAAATAATAATAATAATAATAAATCTAATCTATGTCTATTGTTAACCTCTGCAGTAGCGCAGGCATAGGCAGCTTACTGAGTTAACCAAATGTAATGCAATAAGCTAAAGAACAGATAGTGAAAAATTTTATTTGCCGGATAAATGAAGGGCCCTGTATCAGACTCTCCAGTTGTGAAACCTGGGAACGTGAAAATTGGCACAAGACTAGAAGACGGAATTTGACAGAAGAGCTGGCGTAGTTGATTCTGTAGCCTTCATACCAGACAGACATATAGAGTTCTATGCAGTCCTACATCACAATCACTGGCCAACGTGTAAGTGAGCCTGGGTGCTTGTGCAGAATGTTGTAAACATTCGCCAAATGCTCTACTAATTTGTACACCCCTAATACATAGCATGTATTCAAAGTAACGTATCTTTTAGCTACTCCCTAAGCAAGAATTTGAAATACTTTATCTCCACCAGACATTGCTCTATGCAAAGTATGTGGCATGTGTAGTTGCTACAGCTATATAAATGTAACAAAAACAAAGCATTTTATTTCATATTTTTAAAATATCTTTACTCAAAATAATTTATTTTATATTTCACGACTCACACATCCCAAAATAACTGAAATCAGTGATTACTATTTACTTAATATTTGAAAACAAGAATGATGTTATCCTTATAATTTAAGTTCCACTATAACACTCTATTCACAGATGAAAAACTGAACTAAGCAGCCAAAGTGTATCTTCACTCAGTATTACCAGTTCATTCATTAATATTCAGCCCTAGAGGCCGGTCCGGTAGGAACCAAAGCCCGGTTATGGAACCGATATGGCTTTTGGCACACTGCATCCTATGCAAGTTCTTGGGGGTAGTTTGTCATTGCTTTCCCCCACCTTTATACGTCCTCACCTTCGTCACCACGTGCCTCTTCGTCCGCAGTGACAAGAGAGATCCTAGCAGCGAAAGGTGGAACTGTGGGCGAGAAAGATGTCCGGTAGTAATTTTGCCTAAATTCCGACTTCCACGTAAATTTATGAATCTTTTACATGCCGCAAATCTACGAAATGGGAACGGCGGTTTTACTTCCCCTCTGAAGGAAGGCGTGCTGAAGATTTTTTCGCCCTAAAAATCCGACGGCTTCGGCAGGGTTTGAACCCGCGAACTTGGGTACCAACGGTCAGCACGCTACCTCTAGACCACCGAAGGAGCTCTGTGTTGAATATGGTCTCGAAACATGCAATGGTACTAGAAATACAGCCTATCTGTGCTGAATAAATGCTCGAAACATTTATTGCGCCAACCAAAGAAACTCGTGTATTGGCGCTCCACCTAAATCTGTCCCGAATAAGGGCTCGAAACAAAACTCGCGCCTACTGAAGAAATTCGTGTACTGACGCTCGACCTACCGCCTATAAGTGCTGAATGTGGGCTCCAAACATATTTAACGACAGTTTTTTTTTGTAACATGGAGGGACTCTCATTTCCTAACGCAATAGCAAGTTTCCATTTTTGCACCATAATTAAACCAAATAAGTTGGCAATGACGTCATACGTAAACAAAGATGGCGGCTGGGGTCAATCACCTGTCTGAAGTGAAGTCATATGAAAATATGCATGGTGACTAAGCGCAATAAGACCGAAACTTGACTGGGTTAAGTCATTGTAATTTGTTTACATTCCGTGGCTAAAGGCGACTTCAAACCCCAACGTGAAATCGTTATAGCCTCCAACGATGGAAAGTAAACATAAATTCACGTGATGTAAACAAACCCATGTGACTATAACGAGTTCAAGTTGCGCTTTGACGCCGCCTCCAGACATGGAATGTAATCAAATTCACATGTCAACCCACTGAAGCTAGGTGTCAGTGCACATAGCCGCCATATTTGATTTCATATGGCGTCTTTGATGCCAATAGCCATCTTTTAACATATGAAGTTATGGTCACGTTACATTGTATTTCCTGTGCGAACGCGGCCGCCTTACTACTACAGAGCGCGATTTTAGCTGCAAAGATACTATATCCTACTGGTAAAGTGCCCTGCGATATTGACCGATTGTGACCAATCTTATACCAATTGTAGATCTTGAGCAGTGAGTGATAGGTGTGGATTGTAAGAAAGATCTGTTTGTGTAGAAGACGAGATACAGCAGCGAAGATACTAACTTCTTCTAGTGAACTGCTCTTGGATATTGTCCGAATGCAACCAGTCTTATAAAAATTGCAGTGCTTGAGCAGTGAATGATAGGTGTGGAATTTCAGAAAGATTCATTTGAGTATAAGGCTAGATACAACGGCGAAGGTACTTTGTTCTTCAAGTAAAGTTCCCTTCGTTATTGACGAATCGCAACGAAACTTAACACTTTTGCACGACATGAGCAGTGAATGATATGTTTGAATTTTCAGACTGATCCACGTAATAAAAGCGAGTGACAACGGCTAAAGTACATTCTTCTTCATGCTAAGTGACGTTCTTCTTTTTTTATCGATCGCAACAATGTTTATACAAACTGCAGAGCATGCGCTGCCAGTTATGTGTGGAGTTTCAGGGAGATCCATGGAATATCAGGTATATAATGGTGTTGGCTTGTACGGCCCGTACGAAAACGTACTGCGTATAACTGACCGAGCTGGAATTCAGTGGTCTCTGTTTTCCTGCTAGTAATTGGTGATTTTGCACTTGGATAAATAATGCTGTTATCCGTGGTATGGGGGTTCTTACCCACTGGTCACGCAGATCGTTCCAGTACGTCACTCTGAATCCACGGATAGCAACATAGTCGAACGGTAGCTACATGCAGTTCCTTAAAATGGCGGGTAATGGGAAAGAAGATTCAGTTTCATATGATAGTGACACACGATTGTCGTGCAAGTATGGCCAAAAGTGCTACCAGAAAAATGCAATACATCATCAAAAGTACAAGCACCCGACAAAGAGGACCGTCGAAGTAAGTTACACGGCATGTTAGAGTAGTGATGCATCGGTCTTTTTATTATTCGGTATCAAAAAAACTGAATTGAAAATCGAATGTTTGTATTATTTTAGGATATGTTGTGTGATAAAATACCGCGTTATTAATTGACATCACCGAACCGTTTACTATACTAAACACAGGAATCGTCGAGTGGGAGTTTAGTGTGTAATGATGGCAGTACTGAGTAGTGAGATTGGAATATTAATATGTACATGAATTTGTACCCTTCATGTAGTCTAGTAAAGTTCTCTTGGAAGTATATTTAGTACGTAGAATTCTACAGTAAATGACTTAAAATAAAACGCTAGGAACAATGCAGAATCATGTGTGAATGAAATACGGAAATATCGAGACGAATGGGCCACATGCTTCCCCTCCGTCCTAATGGATTGCTTTTTCTAAGGTTTTGAGTAAGCATGAACTCAAATAATAACCTTGACTTCTAAACAGAAACGCTCCAGTGGATTACCTTTTCTAAGGCTTTGTGCAGGCCCCCCTTCCAACGCCAACCATAAGACCTGAGTGTGGTCTCTATGCACACAAACTCAAACTGTAAGCATGACTGTTACACAGAACCATTTTAGTGGATACTTCTGTCTGTGATTTAATACACACTAACCCAAGCTGTAACCTTAACCACTTAAGTGCCATAGCAGATTACATTTTTTTGCTGGCATATGTTCTTAACCAACTTCAGCTTCTTCGATGAAAATTTTGTATGGTGAGAATAGTATAATATGAAGAATTAAGGCATGTGTGATGATTATGCTTGCATATTCACCTAACAATATTACTTTTGAAAGTGACTAAATGGTATGTAGAATGTTCTGTCAAGTTTTTCATGCATTTCCGGTAGTAACCAGTTCTATATGACAAGAAAAAATGATGAGGGCATTTGTCTGGACTAGATACAGTTTTTGTAATGCTGCTTCAATTTGACTGCATTTAAGGTTGCCCCTGCATGCATGTCCACTCATTTCATTTTTAAGCTTTGAACTTGACCAGTTCAAGTTCATGATTTCTTATTCCAACTGAGTGGCCAAGAAAATTTGCTTGCAGTCTCAGTTATATGAATCTAAAAATGTTGAAGTGACATGTGTGACTCTTTCTAAAACTGAGTCATTAGAGTGTATTACATATTTTATATATTAGTGTTATTGAAATGCACTGCATATTTACTGGAAGAATCTGGCAAGCTTTCCTATCTTCTCTGCTCTTTTCTTTCCTGAATTACCCCTCCTCTATTGTTTGTTGAGTATTTAGATATATTAAAATAAATAAACTTTTGTAATGTGAGTTTTGGGGTTTTTGTGTGAGTGTAGCTGAGAACTCCATTTTGAAATGTGATGCTCCTTCACTGGGTAATCAGATCTTGACATTTTGAGGCAACACAGTGATGCAGCATCATATCCAAGAAGAGTAGATTTCTTAGACCTTTGTCAGTCAGCAGACAAAGTGTCATCTTAGGCAGATGACCAGTACAATCATCTGTTTTTGTGAATAATGTTGCCTCATACTTTATTTATGTGATGAATTTCTTGTATGTGTTTGGCAATTATTAGAATTTTATGCAACTGTTTTGAAATACAGTGTTTTCTGACTGTGTTTTGTTGCTGATACACAAGATCATTATGTTTAGGTCACTTTAGTATGTAAGATTTAATTTACCTGACTTACATACACACTTGCGTAGTAATGCACAGATATGGACCATGTTTATTTATGTACACTTCCGAATTTCTAATTGTGAAATTTGTGGTTTGTGAGAGGATGTTAAATTTTGGTTGTGAAATTTAACTGCGTTGTTGACTTTGCAGTTGAGTTAAGATTATGATGTACTGTAATGAGTATGCAAGTCTATCCTGAGTAGCTGCAGTAATAACAAGTAGCTAGATGAGTAGAAAATCAAACATTCTTAGCCATCGTGGCCAGTGTTTCTTAATTTGAAACTGTATGGGGAATATAATCAAAAACATAAAGATTAAGATACACAGTACGATCATTTTGCCTTTTGTTTTGTATGGGTGTGCAACATTGTCTGTCACATCGAGGGATGAACATAGGCTGAAGGTGTTTGAGAATACAGTGCTGAGGAAACTATTTGGTCCTAAGAGGGACAAATGGAGAGAGTGGAGAAAACTACATAAAACTAAGGAGCCTAATGATCTGTACTCCTCACCAAATATTATTTGGGTGATCAAATCAAGAAGAATGAGATGGGTGGCACATGTAGCACATACGAGAGAGAGGAGAGATGCATACAGGGTTTTGGTGGGGAAACCTGAGGGAAAGAGAGCACTTGGAAGACCCAGGGAGGATAATATTAAGATGGATCTTCAGGCAGTAGGATGGTGGACATGGACTGGATTGAGCGTGCTCAAAATAGGGACAGGTGGTGGGCACTTGTAAATGTGATAATGAACTTTCGGGTTCCATAAAATGCGGGGAATTTCTTGACAAGCTGAGAACCAATTAGCTTCTCAAGAAGGACCCTGCTCCATGGAAGAAGGAAGTAATGATGAATATAATAATTGAGATATGTGTTAAAAATATACAGGTTTGAAAAAGGAAAGTCCATACCTAGTGCAGCAGGTATGGGTAAACCATACAAATAGAAGGGTTATCAAGATAAGATGACAACATGATGGACATGCCTTTTAACTTGTTAAATTCTATTAATCTGACACCCACAGGACTGGAGAGGTTCCGGGTTGCACTGGTTGCCATCAGTTTCCTCCCTGAAATAATTTTGGTAGATTTTTGTTGGAAATAGGTTTACAAACGTGTAACTGTAAATAAAATTGTTTATATCATCCTCTGTTTTGATGATACCAGTTGATATTTCAGTTGAATGGCAAAAAAATGAAATTTGGGACTGAGACAATTTTTTTTATGCTGTTCATTATTGTTACTTATTTAAGTCACTTAAATACCTAGAATAATATTGTCTCAAACGATATTTCAAACTGAAAAGGCTTCCTTGCAGCTGTTTGGCGTCCCTGCAATTTGCAGTGTGGGAATTGTCACACTGCAAACAAAAGGGATGCTGAACACACTGACATTTTTAACAATGACAAAACAGAGGCTCAGCTACTTAGGTCTTGGCTTAAGTAGTGGAATCTTTTTGAGAGCGGTGTAATAATATCATTTTATGGGAAGAGACAGTCAGACATAGCAATGTATTTCTCAATGTGGTACTGCAATAACATCAAGCATTAAGGGAGGAATTGCAACTGGAACACACCTCTGGACAGTGGAGGCTTTTCATTGATTCATCTAAGGTCAGTTCGAGGGCAGTGTTACTCCTCAGTGGAAATAAGCTCCCTTCTATCCCACTGATTCATACAGTTCACATGAAAGAAACATACAAGAACCTTGAGGTTTAGCTGCAAAAAATGCGGTATGAAGAGCACTGATGGAATATATGTTCTGACCTAAAAGTTATAGCAATGCTGACTGTGCTGCAAGGCAGGTACACTAAATTCTGCTGCTTTTAATGTAAATTGGACAGCCGAGTGAGGGACTGCCACTAAAGAATAAAAAAATGGCCTGTCCTTTCAGAAACAACAACAGGTCAGAAGAACGTGGGACATCCTGCTTTAAGGGGTAAGTCAAAGTCCTATTTGACTCCTTTGCATATCAAGCTCAGTTTGATAAAAATATCTGTGAAAGTGATAAAGAAAGCAAAGGGTTTGCCTATTTAAGGCAAAACTTTCCCAACATAAATGAGGCCAAGATGAGAGAAGGAATTTTCATTGGTCCACAAATTCGTCAACTATTCGAAGACCAAGACTTCAGCACCAGATTACATTCTACAGAAGAAAAGCCTGGAAGGCATTTGAAAGCATCTGCAGCAGCTTTCTAGGTTATGAAAAAGCAGAAAATTACAATGAAATTGTGCAGGAACTAATTTCATTATACAGTGTTAGGGGGTGTAACATGTCATTGAAACTTCATTTTTTTGCATTCCCACGTGGATTTTTTTTCTTCCCCCCTGAAAACATGGGAGCCATCTCTGATGAACATGGAAAAAGGTTCCATCATATTTTTCCCAAACTGAAATGAGGTATAGTGGAAAATGGAGTCCAAATATTTTGGCTGACTGATGCTTAGTCTTATAAGGGAGACACCAGCTGGTGAAAATGAGAGGCAGAAGAAGACAGAGTGAGTATTCAGTGAATTTTTTCTAGTTAGGATACCGTATAGAGAGACATTGTTTGTTATTCGGTACTGTATATTGTAATTAGAAACCAATATGTTACTTTTTTATTACAAAATTTGTTTTTCTAATTAATCCCCTCTCCCTTGACTTTGGTGGGTGGTAGGGCAATTTACTTGTCATATTCGGATTCAGATATGTCAAAACAATGTGGTGTGTTTTCCACAGCAGCATTTTTCTGCCTCAGAAGATTGTAGAATTTGTTGCAGTATGTTTTTATATTGGTTTTTGTCTTTTTTTTCGTACCTAGATGACTATTGCATATTTGCTAACACTTTTTTTTAAACTCTTTGATCACGTGATTCAAATTTTCCTTTTTTCTCTGTTATATTTCCTAAGTACTCCTTTTCATAATCTGTGTCTTCATCTGCTGAAGCTGACAGTCATTTCTTGGCACAATTTATGCTACCCTGTATACATCTCCCACTGGGTTGTTTTTTAATTTGTGTTTCCGATTTATAGCTTCTTGTTCCATATATTTCTTCTATAATAACCATTGCTGTTGCATAAATGAGGTGTTTTATCTTACATGTTAGTATGATTTAAATCTTAATTTTCTAGTATTTTTGCCACTGCCACATATCAGTTTTCTTTATTTCTTTTGTAAACATATTTTATAGTTTCTATGGTCTTGGTGTTTTGCCAGTTTGTTTGTGCCATCTGATAATGAGTGCTTGTAATTTTTTCTTTAAATTTTCTGATATTCCTTTGTTATTGATTCTCTATACCTTGTGTTGTTGGTGCTGAATTCTGCTTCAGCTCATCATTGCTCAAAATACACAATTGTTCCAACTGTTCTTTCTTACTTTTTTTTAAGTTATTTGTCTGACTTTCTTGCAGTTCCTTCTTTATTTCTTCAATCTGTAGCTGTGTAATCTTTTTGTTGTGCATAGGATAGTTCTTATGGTTTATGAGTTTCTTAGCATTCATGTTCATTCTAAGGTCTGGATTTCTTTGTTGTCATACTTCACACACCTTCTTGTAATAAACAGTGCAATACTTTTTTATTTTCACACTGAAAGCATTAATCAGGACACCTTGGTACAATATACTAATTCTATGCATGAAAACTTCAATTTAACCCAACTCAGGAATCTAATGACTGCATTAATTGTTTAGATTTAACAATTATCAGAGGAATCTTCAACCTGGAAATTGACATTTACAGAAAACCCACGACAACAGACACCACAATTCATTTTTTATCTAACCACCCTAATGAGCACAAATCGGCAGCATACAGATATTACATCGAGAGGATGCTCAGTCTCCTGCTTAATGCCGAACGCCAAAAAAGAGAATGGCTAACAATCCTCCGCATAGCACAGCACAACAGTTTTCCACCTACGATATTACAAAAACTAAGACGCCAGATAAAGTAAAAGACAAAACACACAGCACCACACACAAACATGAAAATGGGCAACATTCACCTTCATTTCCCTGCACATAGGCAGGATTACGAACTTATTCAGAAACACAAATGTAAAAGTAGCATTCAGATGCCACAGTACCATAGGCAACCTTATCAGACCTCCAAAGAACCACGACTTTCCACCCCGCAATAAATGGGGAATTTATCAGCTAACATGTAATACCTGCAACCTGTCATATGTAGGCCCCACAAGACGCAGCCTGAAAATACACTTCCAGTAGCACATCAGATACATTAGGAGCAATAATCCCCAATCGGTGTTTGTCCAACATATTCTGCAAAATCAGCATGAATATGGCCAGATGAACAGTACAATGACTTTGCTAAAACCTCTCAGTAGCCCAAGTATGCTCATTCCCTACAAACAATACTGCATCCAAACCCTCCACCAAGAAGGCAAGCTAATTCTGGAACAATACCCAGGCAAATTAAACCCACTATTTCAAACGGCCATTAACCCCCACTCCCCACACACTACATGAAAAGACGAGTCATGCTATAACCTGCAGCCCAGACACTACTCCAGCCTACCCGCACCTAACTTTCAACGTACAGCAACCAAGATATGTACAATTTCAGATTCACAATTCAATTAACACTAACAACACATCGAATTACTAATCCACTACCTTAAAAAAACTCACCACACACAAGGGAACACTACAGTCACCACACACAAAGGATCACAACTATTAAAATTAGTAGAAACATGTTATCAATTACAACCGAGCAACAAAGAACTTCACACTAAGACCATAATTTTACATTAACACTACGTCTTCCATCTTTACAGAAAGAGACGACCAACGTGGTAATCAACATTACAGTCGTGAGCTCCTGATGATGGGCATAGGTGTGCCTGAAACATGTTGAGCCTATAAGAAGTACAATAAAATAATAAGTAGCATCTAGTTGGTTTTTATTCTTCAGTTAGTGCACTATTTTGTACAATGCATGTAGCACCATATAACTTTACTTATTTCTTCCCATGTTGAAGGCATTCTTTGTTTTACTTCTGTGTTTTTGGGCGTACTTTGGGCTTGGTGATTTTGTCTATGAGTGGATCGTCCACTTGGGTTGCCTCATTGCTGTAACCATCCTCAGCCTTAGGGATACTCAGTTCTTCGTAACTCCTGATCTTCCCATTCCTGTTTTCCAGTAATAGCTGTTGCTTGTTTGTGTTATTTGAATTTTGTTGATTATCCTTTCTTTTCATCACTATCCCACAAGTAGCAAAGGGATGTAGCATAAATTGTAACAAAACACCATTGCCACAATAAGGCTGTGTGAACTGGGTTTAGCAGGTCCGCTGTTTATGGCTTCTAACCTTCTACCTCAGATGCTTCTGGAGTCCTGCGGTACAGTTGTTTACACCTTAGACTTGTTTTTAATTTTTTTTTTTTTACTCCTCCAGATCCACTGTCTTTAGTTGAACAGGCGTACCTCTGGTCAGACATAGTTATTTACTATGAGAGGACTGTCTTATGTGAGGGAAGTGAATGGCTTATTCTTCAAGTTGTACTATTGCTCACCTAGGTTGGTGAGAACCTGTGCTGTCAGCTCCTTAAAATGGTTCTACCTCTCTCATAACTCTTGAGCCATTGTCATCATCATCCACGTTCCTTAACCACAGCATTTTAGCTGGTTCTCAGATGAATACAGGTTTCACTGACCAAGCACTTTTTATCCACTGTTCTGTCAAAAAGTTTGTGACTGTATGGCATGTATTTTTACTGCTTGATGTGTTAGAATATATAAACCAGGGCGAAGAAGAAGCAGTTCTAAACTTTCATGTGACTTGTTTGGAATAACACCCTTTGTGGATATTACTAATGGTATTAAATAGGCCATTTTCAATTGCCATATTCTGATAGCTCTGTATTCAGGTCTGTATACTTCTGGAGCTTCTCAGTGATGGTACTGTGAAGGTTGTGACTGTTAGAAATTGATGCATGTATTAAGTATGCTTCATTGATGGTTTTGTCTAGCATAATTGTGTCTGAACCATTATTATGGTTGTTATGTTCAGTTATTATTTACCTGTCATAGCACAGTTTACAGTTGGAGTTCTATAACATGAATTGTGGCTCATGTTTATAATATGGCATTGGTGCTCCCTTTGTTAGTCCACATTTGATAGCCAATTTTTGACAGACAGTGTTGGCTAATTGATTGTGATGATGGATGTAATTGCGTTGAGCTAGTGCATGATGGGCACCAGTTATATGTGGAATGGTTGCTGATTTCTCTTGGCATTTTCTGCAGATATCATTAATAATGTTCAGAGCCTTCAAAGTATGCTTCTTATAATTATTGGTAGTAGTGACCTCGTTCTGGATGGTTATCATACATACAGTTGCATCTGGAAAGAGTTTGCCAACCTTTAGCCATATCCTGTCTGCTGTTTTATAGACATCTGATGTTTCAAGGACAAAAGTGGAACACGTTGTGCTGTTAGGTTGGTGGTCCATATCAGTAACATTACACTTTCAAATCAATATATGCTGCATACTTTCATGTAGTTATAAAATATAGAATAATTTTTGTGACAACTCTTCCAACAGTGGGAAGACCTTCACTTTACTAAAGAAAATCATCAGAATTATGGCTGGTGCACAACCCAGAACTTTGCGAAGAAGTCTTAAAGAACTGGAGATTCTGCTTGGTCCATGCCAATATATACTTTCATTACTGAACTTCATTGTCAGTAATCAAGAAAATTTTCAAAGAAATTAATCTGTACACAATATTAATACAAGGAATGAGCACCATCTTCATAGAACAAATGTCAACCCATCTTCTTTTCGAAAAGTGCGGTCTATGGTGACATTAAAATTTTCAACATTTTACCATGTAGTCTGACAGTCCCTAAGAATGAAAAGGCAAAATTTAATGTAGCATTAAGGAAATACTTAAATATGCACTCCATTTACACCGTGGATAAATTTTTTGTGTGTTAAGTTGATCTCTAATGCTGTTTGGTATATGTGTATAGTATTTTACACTGTAAAAACTGTGTTTATGTATGGATTTATGACTTGTTCCACATTCTGTTATCTTTGTGGCACACAAAATGACCCAGGGAATGTCTGTATATATGCATGGATGTTTTATGTATGCATGCATGTAGGCAAGTATAGGCATGTCTTCTGCCTAGGGTTTTGCTCCTGGACATTCATATTTTTTCTTATGTCATTCTGATGTTTTCATATTGTTGTAGTGGAGGATCATGTAAGTTGCTGTTGCTGTTGCTGTTGGTGCTGCTGCTGCTGTTGTTGTTGATGTTATAATATTACGTATTCCAATCATGTTATGTATATAAAGTTGTCATTTAAAATTTGTTATTCTAAAAAAAACTATTTGTGAACTATTTAGAAGCATATTTTTTAAGATTAGAATTGGAGTTATTTGCTGATATTTGTGTATTATTACATAAAATTCTGTTTTCTTACCATGTTTTCTCTTCAGCCTGTTTCTGTCTGTCTCTTCTCTTCCCCCCCCCCCCTCCAGTGGAGGATCTAATTTTTTTATGGCTTATATATATGTATTTACTTGTCTGTAACACCAAATAATGTTAAAAATGTAGTGATATTTCATAAACACGTGTTCATGATTTCCACTGAAATTTTCTCTAAAAATTTCTGAAGTTATTAGAACATAATTTCTTTTTCTTGAGTTTAGTTTTCCTTCTTACAGTGTGTCCAAACAGGGATGTTAATCTTGGATTGTCTCCATCGTAGTGTCATATATTACTGTAACAGTAATCATACTTATATTATTATTTCTGTATTTTGAAATTATTAGAATATGTTACTAGTATAACTTGAAGTTTGCTACTGATGGCTTTAGGATGGTACAGTCTTGATGCATGCTGTCCTTCCACAAGTTGACACGGAACTGAATAAGTGTGGATATAAGTATAAAGATTTTGGTTAGGTTGGACCTGTCATCTGTGTTGTTAATTTCTAGCCAGCCTATCTAAGAATGCACTTTTTGATCCTACTGAACTGGTATGGGATTAGATGTGGGCATCTGTAGTGAGAAGCCAACATGGCATGGCTCCATCTTATTTGGTTAACTGTCGTACCATCTAAATACAGGATAAGCAGAAAATATAATCCATGTAGTGATTTTCATTGAATTAATCACTGTTATGGGAGGCCATGGGTAAAAGCACCATGGATGATGATTATGATGATGACTGTGGAGGCTTTGCTGTCATTGTTCACTGGTGTAGTCACCTTTTGTCCCCCTGGCATGTTCGCCAATGTTGGTTGCTGGCAAACATTACTACTACCAACATTTGGGTGAAATGAAAGATTGTATGACTGGAGGTGAAGCTCAGAATTAATGTGGATGGGGTTAATGCATGGGACCTGTTCTGTGGCCTCGATATAGTGTTTCACAAAATTAGTAGAGAAGGAGATTTCCTCTTGACAGTGGTTTATCCACCCTGCTTTGTGTTCAGGCTGAAAAAGGACTTGTGAAGAAGAAGCAGAAATTGGCTCCATGTGAAAATGAAAAGATGTCCATAAGTACTGTACCAGCAGCAGTTGAGAATGAATGTAAAATCGTGGTTCCTCCTGAGGATGATCTTCCTCCCACACCTGCAGATGCGAAGGAGTCTATCATACAGAAATTTCTTGTTGAGATGCCAGAAGACTTTTATTCATTTTGGTCATTTTGTAAGACCCTGTCACCAGATAAACCCGAAGGTATGGTATACAGGGGTGCTGATAAGTCCTTAGCCCGACCAGGAAGGAAACAAGCTAATGTTTCTGTCAGAATGGCGTGAATTTCCTTTGGCACCTTGCCTAGCAGAAAAAAAACTTGATGACAGCTCGTGTCTTAATGTTGTTGAAATTACATGTGTCCCTGACGTGCTTCTGAGCTTGTTTCCTTCCCAGTCGGGCTAAGGACTTATCAGCACCCCGGTATTTTTCCTCATGTAACTTTGTAAACTTTAAATCACCTGCATATAAAGTTTGCCATAATTGTTGCATGTAGTTGCAAAGCTGCAAGTATTGTAACATTGGCTGGTTTTAATCAGTGGCTGTATTGCTACATATAATAATATTCCTATTCCACTATCCACATTCTGAATTTTGCTTCTTTAACATGTTTCCGTGCAGGTACCATATTAAAAAAAGACACAACAATGGACAGAGCACATACTCATACTAGTAGAGTGTAAATTGTCAGTGTTTCATGTGTATGCTTTCTACATATGAGGACATGTTATATGGTTTTCTTATTCCAAGTGCTAAAGGTTTTTTGCAGAGACAAGTTGTTTTATTGCAGCATTGGGTGCCATGATCTTGGTGTATGTTGTAGTAAAGGGAGTTAAAATATTGTGAATTACTAGTTGTTTATATTCAAATGCTGTAATTTATATGTTGTTATATATTATGTGTGGACTTCCAATGAGTGCCATGTTCAATTGAGTAGCACTTCTGCTCTGTATTCTAACTGGCCTTTTTCAGTTTCCTAAGTTTTGAGAAGGTAAGTTATGCAGGGTGGCGCGGAGCCGACTGACACATTTCAAATGGTCATAGATAATATATGGAAAAAGGGAAAAATAAGCGAAACCGTCTATAAATACGTCCACGTATGCTATTTATTACCCACAGATTACAAGCTTATTTTCTGAAAATTACATCAGGCAGATGGCCTCCGTTTACATCAATGCATTGTTGAAAGCTTGTCTAGAAGTTGCCGTACATGTGCCTTTGTAGGTCCTCATCAATAGCCGCAACTTTGTCAACAATGGCTTGTTTGAGTTCTTGAATAGTCATGATACGCCTTTGGAACACACGGTCTTTCGGGAACCCCCACAGAAAAAAATATGGTGCAGTAAGGTCGGGCGACTGAGCAGGCCAAGCAGTGTCGCCGAAATGAGAAGTATCAGTTCCGAACATTTCACGAACAGCCATACTGTTTCTTGCGGTATGGGCTGTTGCTCCATCCTGCTGAAAATGAAGGGCTGTGGGATCAATGCCAAGCCGTCGTAACTGAGGTTCAACAAAGCCTTCCAACATAGTCACATAACGTTCTGAATTAACAGTTACTGTTTCTTCATTGTCATTTTCAAAGAAATACGGGCCTAGAATTCTGAAAGTACGAACTCTACACCAAACCGTCACTTTACGAGAGTGCACCGCCATTTCATGCAGTTCCTTAGGGTTCACTGGTGACCAGTATGGCATGTTCTGTTCTGTTCTTGAGCTTCATTGGTCATTAGCAAATTATTCAGGATGTCTGCGTTTTCCCATAGCAAACCGCTCATGGCGGTGCAGAAAGCAGCTCGTGCTTCCTTGTCTCTCTTGTTAAGTTGTTGCACAACTTGCAATTTGTAGGGGTGAAATTTGATCTGTTTGAGTATTCAAAATGAACGTTTTCTACTCACTCCTAAAATGCGAGAGTGCTGGTGCGCTGAGCGTCGAGGACTGCGTTCAAAAGCTTCCCTCACTCTCTGCAGGTTCTCTGGCGTCCGCACTGTTCATGGAGCTCCATGCTTCACGGCAAACAGCGAACACGCTACCAGTTTCTTCCAATTTCTTCACCCAATCCAATATGGTATTCCAAGACGGTATGCAATCATGTCGACCAACACTGAATGGTCATCTAAAGACACACTGAACTTCTGGCACAGACTTTGTTTGGTAATAACTAGAAACACATGTAACACGTTGTTGCATGTTCAAGCGCTCCATTGCGACCGACCATATGAAATGGTGTCCTCTCCTCTACCGTTCCCCTTCCTGCCAACCACAACAAGCTATCGCGCCAGCGCAATATTCAAATTTGAAATGTGTCAGTCGGCTCCACGCCACCCTGTGTATAATATTAAACACAGATTTTGCCATATATAACAACATTCCTATTCCACAATCCATTTTCTGAATTTTGCTTCTTTAGTGTGTTTCTATGCAGGTTCTTTGCCTGAAGATGAAAACAGCGTGTTTTCGAAATGTTTTGTAATATATTTTATTTGGTGTGACGATGGAAATAGATTTTTTCATTTAGGCAGCTACTGCACAGTGCTAAGCAATGAACACATTCAAAGAATTTTTCATGTTTTGTGACTGGTATTTATACAGGATGTCCAGCATTAGGAAGTTGATACTTCATCTACATTCATATGAGCCTTGGAAAGTTGAAAATAAAGAGCAATCATTTTGCATGTTCTCGCTATTCAAGGAGTTACAGACAATTTAAGTTGTTAATGGAAGCAAGCACAAAACACAGGTTATTCTTTTACAGTTATTCCTGCAGGTGTGATTTTCTGATCTCTGCTACCATATGCTGTTTTGCTTCGCAAGCAAGACTCTTATGTCTCTGTCATTCATGATCGAAAGATGTCATATCTGTACAGGCTTGTGGCCCTGTCCAGGGGATCCAGCGACCTTCATACTGCTGGTTTTAAAATTGTTGTACATTTATTGTAAAGTGCAGTGATGCATTGTCTTGCTGAAACCACATACCTTGTCTGACATTTGTTGGCACAATATCCAGCGGATCAGACGCATGGTGTTGAAGGAAGTTAGTTTCGTCTCTGCAGTTAAGTGGTGTTCAAACATGAATGTTTCAAAAAGTCTGTTGAAATTGAGGCCATACCACATGTCTACACAAAATCTTTGTTGAAAGTGAGTCTGATTTGTTTCATTTAGATTCCTCAAGGCCCAAGAATGGGAGTATTTATGTTTGGGTAACCATGGGTATTTAAAGAATGTTTTATACAGGGTTGCACAAATTGCAGGCACCAGGTAATGCAGGTGATTAAATTTTGTACTTTGGGGCCTAATATTTGTGTGTCCTTAGTGTGAAACTTGTTTCGTGTTACCCTTCTCGCACCCAGAATTTTGAGATGGTTGCCCTATTTTTATAAAATTTGTGTAACCCTGGTTATATATTTACAGCTCAGTTTTTATTTTTGAAGTGTGTGAAGGATGAACATTTTCTACATTTTCATGTCCTAACAGTCTGTTCTCTGTGTTTTCACATTCTTCAGTAAGAGCTGCTTGGAGAATACACATATTTAGGGCTGGAAGGTGTATAGACATTTGATCAATGTTGAAAGTTTAGGCCATTATATAAATTTTAAATTTTAATGTGATTTTAGGTTTTTGCAGTTGTAAAAGCTTGTATTGTGGTCTTCTGGTTATGACACCTTTAGTCTTGTAGGTGGTACTAAAATGCCAGGGGTGCATTTTGCCTTAACATTTAGGGGAAGAAGTTCTTTAAAAGTCATTGATGCCACCTTCCAGATGACATAGTGTTGTAACACAAAAGACCGCAGTGTGAGTCTGAAATGTTGGTTTAATCTTTTACTTCAACTTTATTCCAGAGGCTCTTAAAGATGTTGGCCTATTGCTTGTTGGCCCATTTGATGTACTATCAGGCAAGCTGAAAGAAGCAAAATGGCGTAAACTATCCCTTTATGTAATACACTGGAGGTATTATTACGATCCTCCAGAATTTCAGGTAGGTTTTATAGTACTTAATGGTGAGCATGTGGATTATGCTTTTTGGATAAAATAGCATGTGCAAGTTGTGTCTCACTCTGTGTTCAAAATGTGGTATCCTAGACCACTTCAGGCTAAATTTGACATGCGTTCCTGCTTGTATACTTTGTGAAGTACCCTTTTCAACTGTCGTAGTCGCTGAGCTTTTGTTACCACATTGTTTTATTAATCACAACCATCATTCATGCTTGGTGCTTTGCTTACTGTTTTATCATGTCAGGTTTTCATTCCAACAGAATTGACCTGAAGTTTGAGTACACCAACATGAATGTGTTCTGTCGAATACGACAGGTATTACAACCTGGATCTTCCCGGTTAGAGTTTTGCACCTGCAGGAAACAGGTGATTATTTGGGTTGCAACCCACCTGTGTCTTAAGGCACATGACTTTTCACCCCACAGGATGTATTGCAGAAGGCAATTATCTTTCCAAGGAGGGTCATGACAGGTGGTGACTTATGACACTATGGTATCATAAGAGGGCCACTTGTAGACCCGATTGGAGATGTAAAAAAATTAACCAATAGCTATAGTTGACCGCACCCCTAGGTTGTATTAATAGTAATTTCAGTCAATGATATGTTTGGCCCCGCCTTTGTGTCACCTTGCGAATTCTCACACGGACTTTTTAATCCCTGTATAATATAATATAACTATGCCATTGGGGGACACTTCAGACACTGCACTCAGCTCTTGGTTCGACGCTTTGCCGTCACACTGTATCATCTCCTGTAATATAAAATATATACATATCTTACCTCTGAAGTCGGACTTGAAAGTTATTTCTTAAGTGTCTGACGGGTCTATCCACGACTTCCGCTCGGTCAACAAGAGATCCTACTCCAGCTCCCAGGGATACAACACGCCATCAGACAAATCTGGTGTCAGAAGTTGGGGTTGGACACAGCCGACTGAAGAGATTACAACATAAAACTTCTACGTCTCGTGATTCATTCATCACCAGCACCGCTAGAGGTTGCATAGCGACTGTCGCGGCGTGAAGGCACTGCCCTGCGTTGTATCACGTTCTGGTTGCCCTCTGCAAGACATCTTGCTTCGACTACACGAGCACTGGCCGAAGATTGATCAATTACAAGGCAACACCACTCATATTCACCAGTCATCGAGGCGAGGCTATTCTAGAGGCCACCGAAGATCCTTACTGAGAAGAAGAAGAAGACTCCATTAGCCACCGGAGGTACTGGACCATCTGACCGACTCCAGAACAGCGAAAGCCAACCAGGTACTGCATCCTGTCGACTCTACCAGCCATGTACTACCACAACTCTCCTGAAACTTCATGGGATGCCCCTGTGTTCTACCACAGCCCTGAAGACATCACTGGTGAGTTGCATTCAGTTCAGATTCACTGGAAAGTCAGCTATTTTCTAATTGTTCCCTGTTAGTATCGCTTGTGAACTAAGGTTGGACATGAGGAAGGTTTTCCCTCTGGGACAACAACATTGCCTGAATGCCTCGATAATACTGAGGACTGTGGGCTGAGTCCTGATACACAACCGAACCTAGCCTGTAAATCGGAAAGGTTTTCCCTCTGGGATGACGACATTGCCTACGATAATATTGTAGGACAGGGGCTGAGTTCCGATTTCACCTAGGCTGAGTAATCACAGGCATGATAGCGTACAGTAGAGGTTGAGTATCAGCAATTACTGATTCACAACCGGAATTGGCTAGATATCCGAGAGGTTTTCCCATCGGGATGACAACCTCACCCAAACACCTACAATAATACTGTAGGACAGGGGCTGAGCTCGGATACCACCCCAATCGAGTGTACTGTAGTTACTGAAGTAGTAGGGTTGCGACCGAGCGAGTAAATAATAGTGGTTGGTTGACTATGAAGCAGAATGGAAGCAGACAATGGTAGCCCCTTTGATGGTGACAAAAGAAAGCTAAGGGAATTGATTGAAAATGTAGATGTGGTTTTTGAATTAGTGGACCCCTCAAAACATGATGTTTTATTGAAATTTGTTAAAGCCAAGATAACTGGAGATGCCCGATCTAAGTTGATGGTTAGGGACCTTACACACAGTTGGGAACTGGTTAAGGCCATTTTAGAGGAAAATTACGCCACTAGGCATAAGCTAGATTATTATGCATGCAAAATGTTTAGTGCGAGGCAAGGCAAGAATGAAAGCATAGCCTCGTGGGGGAATAAGATAGATGAATTGCAGACTGACCTAAGGGAGGCTGCTAGGCAGGTTTTTAAGCCTGAGGAGATTTTAGGAGCCATAGGCTTGATCAACCATTTAGGGAAGGCCTGTTTTATACAAGGCTTATCTAACGAACGCATCCAAACTATTGTTCGAAGCAGAGGAGAGTCAATCCTCCTGTCTCAGGGTATTGAATTGTCACTGGAGGAAGAAAGTTCTATTCTTTCAGCGAAGGAAAGATCCCCCTCTACATCTAATGGGCCCCCCTTATGGTGTAGTAGATGCAACAGGCTGGGACATGCAGCTAATAAGTGCATAGATTTAAACAAATTCTCCCCTACCAGTGTGAAGACTGTTTTAATTGTAGGCGTGGAGGGCACGTTGCCCGGAATTGTCGGCAGAGACCGACATATAAAGGCAGTGTTGGTAGAGAAACTGATAAAATGTTTGGGAGTGTCAGTAGAGACACTCAGTATAAGGGCAGTGTTGGTAGAGACACTGACAATGTGTTTGGGAGTGTCGGTAGAGACACTTGTTGCAAGGACAGTGTCAGTAGGGACACTGATAATTTAAGTAGAGCCCAGGGTAAGGGCTGGATCAGGTCGGGAAACGACAGGAGGGAGTTGTCAAGCAACCCGACAACCGCCTGTCGAACGAGGTAAATGGTTGTCCACAATTTGCAATTAATGAGTGTGAGGAGCACTGCAAGTCGAGACTAGATACTGTAACAGTTGGAGTGGACCTGGGTAGGACTGAGAGGTTAAGATTTTTGATAGATAGTGGAGCCAAGATTTCAATTGTAAGAGGTGCTATATTGAGGCCTGAAATTAATTATGAGTCCACGGAAGGCATTAATATAAAGGGAATTTCTAACGCACTATTGAGAACTGAAGGAACTGTGTCCTCACCTGCTTCATGTTATGGGAGAAGGTTTTGACTGTCGATACGACAGGATATTAGGTCAGGATTTTGGAGGGACAAAGGAGCTACTATTGATTATTGTAATCGTGAGATTACTATGGGTGAGGTAGTGATGGACTTTGATGACAAGCCTGACGAGACGACTGACTTAACCTGGTTCCTAACTCTAAAATCTAGAGCCTACTAAGTCAAGAGGATTTGAAATTATTTCTAAGGGAGAATTAGCGCCAGGGGTATACTTAGCAGAAGCGCTAACCGAGGGAGTTGACGGTTACTGTGTTACAGGCATTGTGAACACTTCCGAAGAAGATGTTACTATTGAGCCCCTTTTTGTTGAGTTGGAAGAGGTAGAGAATGATTACGACAACTCGGTTTTAATATTTTCTGCTTCAGTGAATGAAAATGGTAACAGGCTCTCTAAATTACTGAATGAGTTAAGGACTGAACACTTAAATAGTGAGGAGAGAGTGTCACTTATTAAGATTTGTGAGGAATATAATGATGTGCTTTATTTGCTGGGAGATGAGCTAACATTTACTGCCGCCGCAGAGCATGCTATACCTACTCCTGCCATAGACCCTACACGTGGGATAAATTCTAAACCAAAGAAGATTCCTGAAGTACATAGGGAGGAAGTCCGAAGACAAACAGACCAGATGTTGCGAGATGGGATAATAGAGCCAAGCACTATCCCTTGGTACTCGCTGATTTTGGTTATCCCTAAGAAGGAAGATGCGTCTGGTAAAAAGAAATGGAGGATACCGTGGCGACAGTTTCCCCTTGCCTGTTATATCAGAGATACTTAACACGCTGGGAAATTCTAAGTATTTTTCCACTACAGACTGTGCAAGTGGATTCCTCCAGGTTCCTGTGAGACCCGAGGATCAGGCAAAAACTGTGTTTAGTACCCGGGAACAACATTTTCAGTATAAGAGGATGCCATTTGGTCTGAAGGGCGCCCCCGCCACTTTTCAAAGATTAATGACTACTGTTCTTAGTGGCATTCAAGGAATTGAGTGCTTAGTTTATTTGGATGATGTTGTAGTGTTTGGGGGGAACTTGAATATGCACAATGAAAGACTCCGTGAAGATTTTAACAAGATGAGCTAATTTGAAATTGCAGCCAGATAAGTGTGAGTTTTTACGGAGGGAGGTTTCTTATCTTGGTCATGTTATAGGGCAGACGGGTGCAAAACCTGATGAGAAGAGAGTAAAAGCTGTAAGGGATTACCCCAAACCCAGGACTACACGAGAGTTTAAAGGGTTTTTGGGCTTAACTGGATGCTATAGAAGATTTATTCCAAATTTTAGCAAAATAGCCAAGCCATTGACAGAATTATTGAAAAAGAATGTACCTTACACTTGGAATGACAAAACCAAAACGGCTTTTGTTACTTTGAAGTCGCTGCTGACTACTGAACCATTATTGCAGTACCCTGATTTTACCAGACCTTTTGTGTTGACTACAGACACTAGTAATGATGCCATAGAAGCCATTTTGAGCCAAGGACCCGTGGGGAAGGGTTTGCCCTTTGCTTATGCAAGCTGAACCCTCAATAATGCCGAGAGATTATCCTACTACAGAAAAGGAACTGTTAGCCATAGTATGGGGATGTAAATATTTCAGACAATACTTATATGGTAGAAAATTCACTGTAGTAACAGATCACTGCCCACTAACTTGGATTTTTAGTGTTAAAGATCCTGGTTCAAGACTCTTGAGATGGTGACTAAAATTGGAAGAGTATGAACACGAGGTTACATACAAGAAAGGGTCTAGTAATACTAATGCTGACGCGCTTAGTAGAATTCACATCACAGAAAATTGTACTGATGGACAAGACGATAAATTGGAGCTAATTATAGATGAGAAATTAATGATTTTCCAAGAGATGCATGATAATCCGCTAGGAGGACACCTAGGAATGAATAGGACATACAATAGGATGAAATTTTTACTACTTGGCCTGATATGAAACAAGAATTAGGAGAATATATAAGACAGTGTGAGATTTGTCAAAGAAACAAGATTATGTAAAACAAGACTAAATTGCCCATGAAAATTACTACCACTCCTGAAATAGTTTGGGAAAAATGCGCTCTGGATATTGTAGGACCTTTAAACTAGACCGTGGATGGACACAGATATGTTTTGACATTTCAGGACGAGCTTTCAAAATTTACTTTAGCTGTACCGATAGGGCAGCAGGACGCCATGACGATAGCTAGGGCTTTTGTGGAAGAAATTATTTTGAAGTTTGGTATCCCTCAGACTATACTGACTGATCAAGGGTCCAATTTTATGAGTGAAGTTTTTGGAAATGTTTGTAAACTTTTGAAAGTTAAGAAGATAAAGTTTACTGCTTACCACCCACAAACCAACGGTGCCCTGGAGAGTACATCGGGTACTCGTTGAATATCTCAGATGCTTTATTTTAGAAGACCAGAGTAACTGGGATAATTGGTTACCATACCCTTCTTTTTTTTTTAACACAACCCCCCCCCCCCCCTCCACTGGGTTCACCCCGCAAGAACTGTTGTTCGGCCAGAAACCCAGTATACCAGGGCTACTACAGAGAGACCCTCCCGACGCTCAATACACATACAATGACTGTGTTAAGGAATTGCATTCCCATTTGCAGTCTAGTTATCGTGTAGCAAGAAGCAACCTAGTGCAGCAAAAAGAACATAGTAAGGAATACCATGACCGTAACATTAACACCCCCTTGTTTATCATTGGTGATAAAGTTCTATTGCACGACGGAAAGGTTAGGAGAGGAAGATCAGCTAAGCTATTTTCTCCGTGGATATGGCCATATGATATTGTTGACATCAACGACGTTAATGTGACTTCGAAATTACCCCAGAACAGGACCCTAAAGGTTCACGCAAACCAACTGAAGCCGTTCTTTTAATTGATTACAGAACCATGACCTCTGTGCTCAGACCAGGGCCGATCTTCTCGTTAGTAGTACTATTGACTGCGACTGCCACCCTCAACGCGACATTGCAGAAATTTGAAAAATCCCCAGGCTTGTACTATGATCACGTAGGTGAAGCGCAATTATATAACACAGAGCGGAAGCTGTTAACATATGTTGATCTGCAGGAGGCTGATCAGAATTTAGGGACTGTTGTTAAATATGCTGAATTATCTAAGGACTTTTGTAAGAGACATGAACACTCCTTTTGGATTAATTTCACTGACTGCGTGCGAATTGCTTGGTATACTGACAGGAAGATTAAGGAAGTAGAAGAATTAAAGATGCTTGTCAGACAGTTGAGTAGAGTAGAGGATAAGGATCAAATTAGGTTTAAAAGAGAGTTTTCAATTTTGTAGGTGGAATTATTAAGATATTATTTGGCACTATGGATAGTAATGATGCCTCTTATTATGCTGAAAAGGTTTCAAACTTGGAGAAAGAACAGCTTGAATTTTTGAGTCTTTTGAAAGAGCAGGTAATTAGGTACCTGTTGTTAAGTCTACCCTGAGGTCTTTGAACTCCACCCTGTTGACAGTATCGGAAAAAGAGAAGATATTGTCTAAAGGTTTAGATGAAATGTCTAAGCACATAAGTGAGCATGACAATGAAATTAAGAAAATGTTCTCAGGAACTTCAGTGCTTCTTACAGTCAACGAACATAACATGCAGTTAGAGAGAGCTTTGGATGAGTGTAGGAGAAAGTATGATATTTTGATTGATGCTATTTTGAATTCCCAGAAAGGAATTCTGCAACCCCATATAACACCAACCCAGATTGTAAAGCAGTTGAAAGCTAGCCAGGCTGACATTCCAGGTGATCTCACTTTGCCTATTCCACTGAATGCAACCCATCAGAATCTGACTGTAAATATAGTTGATTTAGATGTATTTATTAAGGATAATTTTCTTGTATATGTGATTCGCTTACCCTTGACAAACCACGTAGGATACAATGTGTACCACGTTCTTCCTTTACCCATCAGAATAAAGGATACCGATACCCGGTTTACCTTCATCCTTCCAGAACGTGAGTATTTGCTGATGGACACTGCTAAGCGGTACTATACAAAGTTAAGGGTGAACGAATTCAAGGAATGTAAACTGATAACCTTACGTCACAGAGTTTGTAAACAAAATAGTCCTGTGCAATTAACACACCTGCATGAGGAATGTGAGGTAGAAATGCTTCATTCACTTAGAGCTATACCGAGTAGTTGTTCGCAGAGAATCGCTGAAATTAACCAGACTCTTTGGACTCAGTTAGATGGCAGTGAATGGCTGTATGTCGCTCCGCGACCAGATACCCTCACTGTTTTGTGCTCCAAGTAGGAACCTACAGACATTGAGATTGAAGGGACAGGAAAGCTAGGACTTCATAGTAATTGTAAGGCTTACAGAGCTAAAGTCCTTATTGAAGCTCAGACAGTTGTGAGTTTCAACAACTCTGAAAAAGGTATTATCCCACCATTATCTTTAGATTATGACTGTTGTAATTTTGTAGGAAAGGATGTTAAGTTAAGGGATATTCATTTAGAATTACCATTAAAAAATGTAGTGAACTGTTTGGATGATTTGAAATTAGCTAGTCATAAGGTAGATGAGGTGAGCAGACTTATTTTTGAACAAGAGTGGAAGATTAAGCACTCCACTTCTTATTCTCACTTGTCATTTCTATCTTAGGTACATGTGATCACTACTAGCTTTGTTATGATTGTTTTTTGCTACTGCTGTGTTGTAAGTGTTGTAAGAGGAAATTTCCGAGTTTTTTAAATGGCGGAAGGATAACAATCCCTGTGCTACCATAGTCATAAAGCCTAAGATAATGAACTCAGTGCACTCGTCTAGAGAAAGCCTGAGATTCCCGTGTCAAGAACTAGCCGCATACAAGGATCCACGCAGGAAGATGCCTTGGAAGAGACTGAGTTAGTAACACTGAAAACATATGGTAGGCAAATGGTTCCGTCTGGAAACAGATGGTGAACTCTTGGTACTTCTGAAGTGTAACAGTGTCATGTTGCAGCTTACTGTGTAACTTTTGCGTGCTTATAAGGTATACAATGTAGTAATGTGTTTAGTTTTAGAGATGTTAGAAGTAATGTATTCTGTCTTTGAAGTTTTTGCAATGATGTGTTTAGTTATAGGATTTTGAGTTGGTTGTAGCCTGACATAATGTATGCCTTAGCAGGGATAATTGCCAGTCGATTGCTATTGCTATATACACTTATATACTAGAGGTGTTAGATTGTTTGAGTTTTGTGGAAAAAAGAATTTTTTATAATTTTTTTTTTTTTTTTTTTTAAAACATGGAAGGTGTTGCATACGACAGGTATTACAGCCTGGATCTTCCCGGCTAGAGTTTTGCACTTGCAGGAAACAGGTGATTATTTGGGTTGCCGACCCACCTGTGTCATAAGGCACATGACTTTTCACCCCACAGGCTGTGTTGCAGAAGGCAATTATCATTCTAAGGAGGGTGCGTGACAGGTGGTGACTTATGACACTATGGTATCATAAGAGGGCCACTTGTAGACCCGATTGGGGATGTAAAAAAATTAACCAATAGCTATAGTTGACCACACCCCTAGGTTGTATTAATAGTAATTTCAGTCAATGATATGTTTGGCCCAGCCTTTGTGTCGCCGTGTGAATTCTTGCACGGACTTTTTAATCCCTATATAATACATTGTAACTATGCCATGGGGGGACACTCCAGACACTGCACTCAGCTCTTGGTTCGACGCCTTGCCGTCACACTGTATCGTCTTCTGTAATATAAAATATATACATATCTTACCTCCGAAGTCGGGCTTGAATGTTATTTCTTAAGTGTCCGACAGGTCTATCCACGACTTCCGCTTGGTCAACAAGAAATCCTACTGCAGCTCCCAGGGATACAACAATTCATTAAGTTTTGCTTAAATAGGTAATACAGTGAAATCTTGGTATTACAAAGTTGTGGGTGGTGACAAGGTTACATTTGTTTAAATGAAAGTTTGTTACACTGAAAACACATGAAATATTTCAGAATTGTATTTATGAACTAGCAAAAACTCAAACAATGGACCAGTGTAACATGTATATTTAATGGAGTACATCCCGTTGTGTTTGTGGGACATTCAAAAGCAAATCGTTTACCGTCGAACACAACTACCTTTCTTTACTTAGATACAGCTACATGTTTTGGTCATTAACAACCATCACTGGATCATCAATACAATATTTTAGGGCAAGGTATAATGCAGTACAAGTGTATTCACTCTGTGGGATCCCACAAAGTGATTACACTTGTATTGCATCCAACATATCAAGTTAATAGTTTCCCACACATTCCTCCCCCCCCCCTCCCCATAGCACAATAGCCTGTAGTGGGCCAGGTCCTCCTGAATTACATTATTGAGGCTTCAAGATCACACTCAGACACACCACATTTGGTAGGACTTCTCTGGATGAGTCATCAGCCTGATGCTGAGACCTCTACCTGACAACACACAACACTTAACAAAAGACAGACATTCAAGCTTCCATCAGGATTTGAACCCACTATGCCAGTGAGTGAGCAGCCACAGACCCACGCCTTAGACTGTTCATCCATGGGGATTGGCACATATGCTTATTCATAAGTATCCAAATAAAACAAAAGATAAACAATCCAAATGGACTTAATGATATTGTTTCTAATCCCTGAACTTGTACAAACTTTGCATACTACAACCCATGCATATGTAAAATTAGCAACCTGTTTAAGCACACAAATATATGCTTTGCATTTCATACAACTAGTACCACAAAGAACTTAAAACCAAAATTTCACAGAACAAAAGTGCATATACACCAAATGGTATTTATAAACGTAACCTGTTTCATATGCAGACATGCATATGTTGCACAGAGTGGTCACAATTTAAAACAAGAATATCAAGAACACATAAGGTATATAAAATACAATTGTCCACAGCATATACACTATGCAGTTCACAAAATTACATGAATGTGATCTGTTAATACTATTGTGTCGCTTCTTTATCATGTGAATAAGAGTATTTGTATGAATTCCCTCATTCAGTTCTCTATTCAGTTTTATATAGATATATATAATTCCCCCCTTGGCTTGACAGCCCTAGTGTACCTAGGCCCTCTAATTGTTGAGGTTTCGAGATCACATTCAAATCGCACTCTGTAAGACTTCTCTGGATGAGTGATTAGCTTTTCACAGAGACCTCCAGCTGACAACACACAACACTCACAAGAGAGAGAGAGATCATGTCCCCATTGACATTTGAACCCGCAATCCCAGCAAGCGAGTGGCCACAGACTCGCGCCTTAGACCACACAGCCATGGGGATCAGCACCTCCAGTTACATAGTTATAACAATAAACTCATGTCGGAACAAACCACTGGAGAGAGTAATCCATTATTTAAAATTGCCTCTGACCAACTACAACATACTAACACAACAGAATACACTGATCCCATCCACTTTCACTTCTCTTCAGTACCATACCTACCACTGTGTCATTCACTAGCTGCTTCTGAAATACTGCTATGTATTTACAGCTATTGTACCCTCATACTTTGTATACACTGTTACATTTTATGTCATATTTGTCTCAATATGAATTTTACAGAATAATTAGAATTCCATGACACTATATGATCACATCTCCTTTATAAGTGGTAATCTGCATTCTACAATTTATGCTACCGGGTGGAGCTCAAGACACTTACATTCACCACAGCTCACTGGTATAATTTTTTTAAAAAACTAGCTATACTTTATGTTTTTAAATATCTAATTGATGTATGATCTCCCTGATGATGACTCATGAAGATTAAACTTGTTAGAAATATTATATTTTAAACTTCAAATCCAAACTTACATTCACATTTTGTTCATTTGTTTGGTTACTATAAGATAATTTGTTAAATAATGCACAGAATGAATAATATTATATTTATATACTATGGTTCACCCCATTGTAATTACATGTATGAACAAATAATTGTCTAAAACTTATTAATTAAAGTCCACACTCGTATACATGTTTGGGGTATATAAACCATCCTTGGGCTGTGTATAACAGTATAAATAGAGAATGTAAAACTGTCTGTGTTTTATTATTAAAAACTGAGTTGGCAGTTTGTCGTATCTGCTTTGTTCATATACTATAATATAATGTTAAAAAAGAAAATATAAAACATCTAGTCACAATGACTTGTCACAAATTGCTGTATTCAAATATCTGTAGTCACATTTTAGACATAATATGTGCTGTTTATAATAAAAATGTTTAGCAGTGTCTTTGAAAATTGAGAGAGAAGATGTATAAAATGGAGTTCTGTGCCATGTAAACAGGAGATCCATTGGTGGTTGGGCTTCTTACATATTACTTAGCCTTGGATCTGAAGAATCCTTTATTCAAGGTCGTTGTGACCAGTTTGTATAATGGAATTTCTGAGCTGGGATTTAGCTTTCCTAAAATGAAGTGATCTTGCAACCATAATTAAAACCAGCATCCTTGAAATGTATTATCAAAATTTTTATTTCTTTTCATAGTTAAATATTGTTAAATATTAAGTGACTCAAATTGTTGCAACCAAACTTACAGAACTTGAGATGCAGTGAAACCCATTTAAGATGAACCCACTTAAGAAGATTTCCTGCAAAAGACACTAGAATAATTTATTACCAGAATTTTCTCACATGATTAACATGTTTATTGTTTTTAGTGAATTTCCTTCTACAAAAGATTCCCTGCCTGAGAAGGATGAAAAGTTTACGGCAGAAAAAAATTTTAACCATTTAGTATGTTCTTCACAAAAAATAATGAACTGTTGTTTCAATTTCCCTTTTGTTCATTTTGTTTCATATGTACTGTAACAAAATTACACTTCGAGTTACTAAAGTTAAACATAAAAGTTTATTTCCACATGTGCATTTGATACAACTGTACATGGCTTACTGTTGACATGTGTTGTCTCTCATATTGGTCAGTGAGTAAGCCATATTTTTTAAGCCTGCCAGTGTTACTAGTTTTTGCATTAGTGTTATCAGCTAATAGGAAGGGTAGGTGCAAAGCATTTTTATTGCATTTTGTCAAAACTGAAAATTGGAGAGATGTAACTTCTTTGTGCCACATGGGCTGTCTGCAATGGAGCACATTATGTGTGTTTTTTACTGTATTTTCAAAAATCTGAGCTACTGCTTGTGAAAAATTCATATACATTCTGAATTCATTTCACATTCATGTATGTGGGTTTGTTTTTGTCCTGTAGAGTGATGAATTATTGGACACGTGATCCTTTTGGCTGCAGCATCAAAAACTGACATAGAACCTAAGGTGATGTAAGTTCAAGGAGTCTGGGCATTGTAAAAAGATGGATGCTACTTCAAATGTTCTTTGGAGAGGAGGGGGGGGGGGGGGAAGCAAAAGAAAGTAAATCTGAAGAACTTGGCACTAATATCAGCTTGAAATATGAGTTATGGTGCTCAGTCTGTAAGTAAACTGCTGAATTGGAAAAAGATGAAAACAGCAAAATATGGGAAATTAGAAACCAAAATTATGAATGGTTCTGGCATAGATGGGCTGTTACTTGGTAGCATTTGTGTTTGTAAGAGGAAAGTGTGTTTGGTTCAAGAATGTGTCAAAGGGTTAAAGAAGGCATAATAGCACAAAATTTCTTGTCCATGTTGGAAAGCAGGTTTGTGTAGTACTTATGTTGCATATATCATTTATGGATATATACATGTACATAAAAGCTATGGCCCCAGAACAGATCTTGGTACAACACAAAGTACTGTAGCAGGCAATGAAAGAATTAAGTGAATTTGAATGAGTATGTTTTGTTTAAGTAACTATGAAACCAATTTGCTTAACCATCCCAAAAAGCTTAAAAACAAAATTGTCTCCTAAGTTAAAATATATGACATCAACTGGATGCAGAGAGCTGACAACAACAATTTATTTTTTCAGACTGTTATCAAGGGTGATGACACCACACAGTTCCACATGGGATACTTCCGGGATGATCCTAAAGAGCTGCCTTGTTTTGTGGCCAGCAATGCTGCTGCAACAGGTTGCATAATCACTCCATTGGCTGAGAATATTTTTGGTGCAGTCAAGTAAGCTACATCACTTTAACTGGGAGCACTTCAAGTACTAATTCTTCTTCTAGTTTGTGTGTGTGTGTGTGTGTGTGTGCACGAACATGTGAAACATGTAAAACGAGACCTGCCTTTACTTGTTGCTTGTCCACTGCACAAGTGGTCACATAAATGCGCCTCAATGTTGTATTATATGTGCATTGCCTGTCTTGTTTCCCTTGCTCTTTTTCGGTAAATGCCTGCCATGAAATGCACTTGTTAGCTAGCTCAGTTTAGGTTATGTCATAACAATCTGTTGTTGTTGTTGCTGTTGTTGTTGTTGTTGTTGTTGTTGGTCCCCCCCCCCCAAGTACTGAGGTGCTACAGTAGTGTGGTTTGTGGGATCCTTGTCATGAGACTGCAATCTTTCAAGAGTGCAAAATAGTTGCCATATTTCTCAGAATCTTACAAAATGTTTTACTAAGACGCATGTTTAACCCTTAGGTGCTGAACAACATATATATATATGTCGCGCTGTGAGGTCTTTAAAGAGCTGAACGACATATATATATATATATATATATATATGTCGCAACCAGTGTGACGAATTTTGGAGCAATTTTGTTCACTCCTAATATGCATACTGCGGAGTTCTGCTTTGCTGTGGACTCTTGAAGATCAGGCCTGTGTTGTGTAGCCACAGTGGGCCCCCCTTGCCCCCTCGACCCCTCCGAAGGGCCCTTCCTTTATAGGTCAACACGTACCAGCTGCACATTTATTGCAGCTGACTAACATGGTTCCAGACACAGCACG
>Ga0131853_10002575_pt1 | contig 32405 bp, 23 predicted proteins | sample TergutLab28metaG_FD_92764 | JGI IMG/M metagenome (GOLD analysis project Ga0131853, IMG submission 92764) | Labiotermes labralis P1 segment gut microbial communities from Petit-Saut dam, French Guiana - Lab288 P1 (version 2) (version 2) | ecosystem: Host-associated > Arthropoda: Insects >... | reverse complement strand
TTCTTGTACCCAAGTGCGCGCGCCTCCAAATCCCCTGACTATGGCGCTTCCGCCCCCAGATTCCCGCTCTCCCTTTCCTCTTTCCTCAGCTAATTTTTTTGGACCCCCCCCCCCCCGAACAAAATTCCTGGGTACGGCACTGGTTCTGTGCATTTGTATTCTAAATAGAACAATGGTGATCGGAGATATGTATTTGTAAGGTTGTGTTACAGGGCCATTTCCATAATTTCGGTAGAACTGCAGCATATTTTAAGTGCCCTTGGAGAAGAGCGCGCTGGGGTTCCGTATTTTAGTCCAGTTACTGTACATGTAGGTTCCATTGTAGTGCATGTGTATCTCAAAACGCATCTGTGCTCATGGTTGTAAGCTGTAAGGTGCAAGTGATCTGCCTCCCGGCACTAGCAGCTTGTCTGTGGAGAGCACAGTGCGCTTTACGACGTGTTCTTCATCCCGCAACCTCACATCAAATAGTTGTGGAACAAAAATGCAGCTCGCTTCATGCTGCGCTCTAATACGTATTGCGGTACGTCCATAACCAGTACCTGTACATGTGTTGCAGTGAACAGGGTTCCGAGTTTTGTAGCTGCAGGACATTGTCGAAGTAAAGGCAGACTTTACTTCCAAGGTGTTGGCTGTAACAATAAATAAATAAATAAAACCATTATAAACAACTTTGAATATCCCTTCATTTGAACCATGCATTTTTTCGTTGCCTTTCGAGTGACAGTGAGCCGATTTCATCTATACGATAGCTTATACGAAGGTAAGTCATTAAATAACCGGAATTTTATTTTAAATTTTTTACAAGAGTACTTACAGAAATTGTTTGTGTCTTATTTTTCGACATAGTCCCCCTGCTTCGCAACACACTTGGCCCCCCTGTCCACAAGCTTGCGGATGCCCTCTAGAAAAAGGCTTTTTGGCGTGGCCTTTAACCAACTTTGCACCGCCTCCATTACCTCGTTGTCATCTGCAAACTTGTGGCCCCGCAAATGTTCTTTCATAGGTCCAAACAAGTGAAAGTCCGATGGCGCCAAGTCCGGACTGTATGGTGGATGTTTCAACACCTCAAATTTCAGATCACGTAATGTATCCACTGTATGCGCAGCCGTATGGGGACGGGCGTTGTCGTGAAGCAACATTACTCTTTTTAAGAGAAGTACCCGGCGTTTCGATCGTATCGCGGGCTTCAACTCGTTCACTAGCATGTCACCGTATCGAGCACTAGTCACAGTTTGACCCTTTTCCTGAAAATGCACCAATATAGGGCCATTGACATCCCAAAAGGTGGTCAGCATGACTTTCCCAGCGGAAGCCTGTGTCTTGAATTTTTTTTTTTGGCCGGAGACGACGGGTGCTTCCACTGCATCGATTGTCTCTTACTCTCTGGTTCATAATGGTACACCCTGGACTCGTCTCCTGTCACAGTTCGATGGAGAAAAGCATCTCCTTCACGAGCATGACGTGTCAAATGCTCCTGACAAATCGTTTGCCGTGCACGCTTGTGATCATTGGACAACTGCCTTGGGACACATCTGCTACACACTTTCCTATACCCGAGGTCATTATGGGCAATATTGTACGCAGAGCCATGACTCATGTTGAATGCTGCGGCAATTTCATCAACAGTGACTCGCCTGTAGTCACGGATTCGTTGCTCGACCTGCTGTTTCACTGTCTCACTTGCCATGCTAACTGGTTTCCCACTCCGGTGTTCATCACTGACATTTTTCGTACGTTTCGAAGTCTTTCCACCCATTCATACACACTCCCCTGACTCAAACAACTGTCTCCATACTGAACCTTCATTCTTCTGTAGATTTCAGAAGGTTTCACACCCTCTGACCGCAAAAAACGATTAACGCTTCGTTGCTCTTCCACGGTGGAAGTTGACAGTGGAGCGGCCATGTTGTACGGCCTACTGCGCAGGCTCAAACTGCTTGATCGTCACGACCCCTATATGACATATTGCTAAGGAGCCATTTTGTGTCCCGAAATAAGATTTTTCTTTGTGCATAATTTTTCATGCACTTTAGAATAGCATTCCTATTATTTAATGACCTTCCCTCGTATTTCAAAACAACAGACATTTGTGATCCAATTTTTGTGGGGAGGCTGTACGAGAACCAGACAAGCGCAGAGAAGGCGACAATGAAGTATATGATAACGTATATGTGTATTTCTTTAGGAATGTGCGCATTGTAAGCTGTTTCTGGAATTCCTTGTTTAATGAACGCGTAGGTTTGTGATACAACCAAATTTGTTCACTTTGAGACAATACGCAAACAAAAAGAAAATTACGTACAGTATGTGCTTTGTTTAATTATATGCGGTGTGTGTGCGCGCGCGCGCCAGTGCTGCGATTAATTTAAGCTATGCTGATTTCAATTAAAGAATTCTTTTTTTGTCTCGGTATTTAACCAACTATAGTTGTGATGATACCAGAGGCTGTGTAATGCAATTTTGACTCCTGATGATGAGCACAAGTGCTCGAAACATGTAGAGGCATGAAATAAAACTTATTGTGAAACAAATATTGTCCATCCAATTGGTTAAATACTGAGATAAATATACTGAGATGCACGGCCAACAAAACGTCAAAATAAATACATTTTTTCCAATGGTACTGTACGATGAGTGTGTCCGGTTAAGTGTTGTTCACTGTTCAGTCAGTATCCTCCAAGTTCGGTGAAAGTGTGCTAACAGATCGTATAGGAAGCATACACCTAGTCCCCTTCATTTTGCATGATAGCCTTCGTCGCCAGTCTCACAAACCTAACGAACCCCCTGCCTCAGTCACATGATTGCAGCTATTACATAAGCAGACAAATACAGGCACCTTCACCTCTCTGAGTGCGTAAACACACTGATATGCGCGCACACTACATCCTGCACCCTCCTGGCTTGTGACATCAGCCTAGGCGAACTTTACCTGCGCCTGGGTCTGGAGACTTTATGGAATTAATCATGCTGTACATTTAATTATCGGGGGCACGCGGTGGCGCAGTTGGTTGAGGCACTGCGCTACAAGCCGGCAGGTCGCGGGTTCGATTACCGATGGTGTCATTGTCATAATCCTGCCGGCCGCACTGTGGCTCTGCGGTTGACTCAGGCTCTGGCAGAAATGAGTACCAGGAATATTTCCTGGGGTGTAAAAGCGGCCGGTGCGTAGGGCTGACAACCTTACCACCTTCATGTGCCGATTGTCTTGAAATCTGGGAGCCTCAACCTCTTGTAACCCTCTGGGCATGCCCAGGCCTGTAATGGGATTGCTTTGTCTTTACCTTTATACGTTTAATTATATCGAAACCGTAAGACTTAAGGGGAAAAAATACGATAGATACAAAATGCGTTTCATTCTCCTGGACCCATTGTTCGAAACATATTGCGCTCCGATAGACATTTGGCCAGTTAACGCGGTAGATGCAAGTAGAAACGCCTATAGGTCTTCATGTGAAATGCTTATTACACGTGCATGATCTAATTTAAAACCGACATGTCTGTACGATTTTTGTTTGGTAAAAGTCTGAACTATCAGATGCACGTCGTGAATGTGCGTTGACTGGTTCGCCAGTTGTAGGTATACAGAGGGACAGACAGAGATACTCGGAGAGGGAATATTGAGTTGGAGCTCTTAGGCAGTGCAGACTGGCCTACATTGTTGGGTTTTCGCTACATGCACGTACTTGCGCTTGTATCAGATAAATTGTTTTTAAAGGTTTTAAGGAGGGCATCACGAAGTGCTGTAACGAACTAAATAACAAATTGACTAGTGCACGTCAGCACATCAATAAATATTTGTTGTGCTGATGTGTACTAGTCAATTTGTTATTTAGTTTTTAAAGGTACTTTGTTTACACCTGCTACCACATTGTAGTAATTAAGCATTACCCAGTAAGTTGATATGTGAAAATACTATTGAGTTTTTAAGCGTAAATTTTGCACTGTGGCATTTTACTAAAATATGCCAGCATGATTTCCTTGCTGAAAGTAGGTTTACTAAATGCCGACAGTTACGCAAAGTGTGTGTGTGTTTTGGGACGGAAGGGTGGTGGGGGAGTGGAGAGGAAGTGGACTCAACATTGACAACTTACGGCTCTTGAAATGATGCATTCTTGAAGACATTGTTTTCTTTGTGAATTTTTACTGCTTGACCGTAAAGTTGCAGGCACTACGCTCTTCAAAACGCCCGTAAATATCTAGCAGTTGACACGGCATAACATCCTTCAACACTTCAGTGTTATTTAAGCATGGCTAGAAAATAAAGAATCTCTTTGTGGAGAAATTTCGAATTTAAAGGATTCCAGCCTAGCCTTTGATTCGTGTGTTTTTTCTGTGCAACTGTCTTCCGCTGAGTTTCAGTACTCACTGGTAGAGAAACATTTGTAATTTTGATAGTCAGTAGTTAAAAGTTAAAACCGTCTGTATGTTTTTCAGCATCCGATGTAAAATGTTAATCTAAGCTGAAGAGGCCACCGCAAATTTCTGCTTGGATACCGCTGGATACTAATAACACACCTTGGTAGAGAAATGTTCCGGTAGTTGAAGCGTTTTATTCTGCGCACTAGTACTGTGTGATGTGTGCCCATTTTTAAAATGTATTTATTTAGGTGTATGCCATAGTCCTGCCTCGTGATAGGTATGTTTAATTTGCCCAGTACAAAAGTAAAACACCGCAGCATAAAAAGAAACAAAGTAAAAAATACTGAATAGATGAGTGTAGGCGCTCTGTCCCTCAGAAACAAAGGAAGCGTTGTTCATGCGTGGATGCATTTGTCAAAAGCCCGATTATTTTTGTGGCTCCCTAGAACGTGGAATATGTAATTAGGTATTCTTCCCATTCATTTACTTAGTTGATCCTGTTTTACGCGTGTACGTGTCCTTTGCAGGAAGTGATAAAATGAACGGATAATGGTGAGGTTTGTCCACATGTTACATGCCTAGGGTATATTGGGTTTCAATTACACGTACGGGGGATTCGGTTTAGGATCACGCCGGCGTAATATTTCGCATGCAATCATAAATTTAATACCTTGTAATGTTCGTAAAATAGTAGGATAATGAGATCTGGGTGAACGAGTTTTGAGAGATACCAGAAGTGGGTACAAAGTTTCCATCGGAAAACTTTAAGTAAAGTGAACCCTTTGAAGATGGAATCGTCGGTGAGTGCATAATATTAGAGCGAAATGAATATGCGTTGTTGACCGACTGATACAAGCGTTGTATCTGCATCAGTTTCTTTTTTACAACGCCGTAGTTGTTGGGAACCTTTTAGTTCCTTGCCAGAGGCGTCGTTGGGTTTCCGTTGAGGTCTCTTACTGTAACAACACACACGGCTGCTGTAAGCTGACAGCATGACACCAGTAAGTGCTGTCGTGTAATTTAAGAAAATGTTTTGAGCAAACCTCAAGAGAAAACTTCAAGCCGCCCCCTGTGATGAACCAGAGGCTTCCAAACAAATTGGGCGTAAGGGAGAAGAATGCAGAAAACATATTGGTTGTATTGGACGGTGAACAGTGACTATTGATTTGACACTGAACATAGGATATGGGGTGCAAACGGTCTGGACTGCTTTCGTTTTCCTCAGGACTAGGCATGCTAAACGCTGTAATAAGCACATATCTAACAAACCAAAAAGTGCTTAATATGCATTACTATTCAGCGACATATTGAAACATGATAAAACATGGTTTATCAATGTGCATTGTTTGGTTTGCTGCATAAGTGTAAATGTGTTCTCTGTGCACGGGTATGGGACATATAAAGTTCACTGTAATAAGCTGTTGTTGACTAGCTGAGGAACTACTAGCTTTTGAAGAAGGAAGGTACTCCATGTTGGCGGCCCAGCGTAGTCTATACTTGCATGAACGCGAGATCGAACTAGTACACAATAATCATGTTTACATAATCGTTATATAGTCATAACACGGCACTAGCTAGTAAAAGAACTTCTTCCTTCGTCTTAAAAGCACGTACACAACGCTATATACACACTCGAGGTTATTTGAAGACTCCTTTTTAATTCTTAAGCTCTTCATCTCAGGAAGAAAGTAGCTTTCGACACGTCGTTTGTGTATGTTGTTGGTGTATGTGTTTTTGAGAGGCTGGAAGAGGTCCTTTTACTTATTAGTGATGTGTTACAAGTTGCTCCATTGTCAAGAAATTCCACGGTGCGACATGTCCGTCCGTCCGCATGGAGCAAACTCGGACCCCTCTGAACGTAGATTCGTGAAATTTGACATTTGAGTATTTTTCGAAATTATATTGAGAAGTTTCAAGTTTCATTAATTGTAGAGAAAATAAAAACGCATTTTATGTTACGAAACTTTTTTTCCCCCGAAAATCTTGTCTGTTTTTGAGATAATGTGGGAAAATATTGTAGAGCCGGACAGGCCACAGACGACAGTATAGCGAATGCATACTGCGTGTTGGATAATAAGGCTACAAACACACCCACAGAATGTGTAATACTTATTGCTTTTTGCACTGCAACAGTGGTTGCACAAACGCTCCCCATTGTTACGTCATAGTACATTGAATGGCTTGTTAAGATCTGCCACTCTTACTGAGTAATGTCCATCTCTTTTTGAGTTTTTAACAAAGGATATGGCCGTGTGCTGTGTGATATCTGGGGTACCATTAGCTTTGTAGTAGTGTAGTTTATATGGAACAAACTTGTGACGTCCGTAAAGAACGCAGCTGTTAAATATATATATATATATATATATATATATATATGCGCTACATTTGAAATAAACCTCACGACTTCTCGTCGAGGAGTTGTCTGCCGGTATTTTTTAGATGTTCTTTTCAAAGGATCTACCATTGTCCCTTGTTCTTGTGTTAGCAAATTAGACACATCCGCCGCTCGAGTTTCCAAATGCCCCATATGCATATATCTAAGCGATGTCTGATAGTGTGTTATAAATACGGCTGGGGATTGGGGAAGGGGTGGCAGCTTGTATTTGGAACCGAGATTATGATGTTGGTAACAGTTTGTATTTGTGACGTATGAATGCCACACTCCATGATGAGGCAGCGTGAATACAGCAGTGAAATTATGTACAGAACTTTCCCTTTGGTTGACTTACACTGCATCCAGAACGGCTTGTATGCGACCACAAACAGGATTCCAAGTAAACTAATTCCTCATCTCAAGTACGGTAGTATGTGGTGAAGGGGAAGCGGGTCTTCGGGACAAGATCCCCTTATCATCCGCCGTTCTTGGAGTGCTGCTGCTGTTGTTTAACAATTAACACGAAGAGCAACCTCATCGTAATTAATACTCGTGTAGCAAGTAAGTGTCCTGGCGAAATCTGATCAGACGGAAGCAAACAGCTTGGATAGTTCGAGAAGTTGCGGTTTCATCACATCCACCCTCATAATACAAGATACATGCCGTTGTATACGTCACTGAGAGAAACTTGGAGTTCATGGTAGATCGTGCAGAGGGAACACTTCCAGAGGGACAGGATGAACTGTCTGCGGACGGACGGACTGACTGACTTTTGTTGGAACAAGGGCACCGATAATTTATTCGCATCTGTAATCTAGTGAGTGGTTACTGAGGCTCCTTCCTCGTGGATAAAGCGGTTGGAGCGTGAGGCAGGCCATTTGCTTCCTAGCATCAGCGTTATCTCCTCTTTGACCCCTTCCGACGAGAGGGGGGGGGCTGAAGTTGGTACAAATTACCGGGTGCAGGACATCCGGACGGGGGCGCGAGCTGGACTGTGTTGCATATGTCTCGGTAGTGTCACTGTTTGTCGTTTGTACAAATGAACCCTTTCAGACCAAGCGTAAGTCACACTGCAGCTGAGACTCTTTCGATTTATTATAAAGGTTTTTAGCCGGTCCGCTCTTCTCGGTGGTGGCGGCGGCGGGGGTTTTATTCACCGGGGCTCGACCCACTCTGGGCGGCTTTGTCCCAGATAACATCTGCCTGGAGTTAGGCGAGGTTTAATGACAACTTTGCTTTTACCTTATTAGGAAGGGGCGGGGGTGCAGGTATGATGTAAAAGGGTGCATACCGCAACATTTTGGTTTTTGAAAAGACGGATTACGGGACACGATTCTATTGTAAGTGGAGGTTACAGAACGGTAAAATGGGGTACAAAAATGTTGATGAATTGAAGCGGAGGAGGCACGTTTCTTTGAATAAGGTCGGATGCATCGCCGTAAGATATGCGCCGACGTTTCATAAGAACATGCTGCCTGCATTAAAAGGCCATCTTCCCTGATGATGCAGACAGCTGGCTCGCCTGAAGCGTCAATGCATATCTACCAGACAACACGTCGTCATCTTCATAGTAACCACCATGAGCGCATACAGTCTGTCACGGTCTGAGTAGCAACAGAACTTCTTGACCGGAGCGATATCCATACGTGCGAAGACTGTGTTGTTTGATTGATTCCGGAAGGTAGGACAAGTTAGCTGATTGATTAATGCATTGCTTAGTCGGCAGTGCTCAAGTGCAAGTACTGCTCTAGCGTGGTAAAAGGTAAAGCTAAAGCAGTGCCTATAGAGGTCTGGGTAGGCCCTTATCGTACCAGGAGGTTGAGGCTTCCAGAATTTTTATACATTTTGTACATGAAGGTGGCAAAGTTTTCAGCTCTCTGCACCGGTCGCTTTTACCCCCCAAGGAGATGTCTCTGGCACTCGTTTCTCTTAGAAGCTGCGTCGACCCCAGGGCCTTAGTGCGGCCAGAAGGATTAAGTCAATGAAAATATCAGTGGCGCAATCGGGAATCGAACCCGCGACTTTCCGGCTCGTAGCGCACTGTGATCTAGCATGGGGCGATAACCAACGTGTTGAGGCGTTTGCTGTTTCAGGGCAGTTTTTTTTTTTACCGTGATAATAAATAGCGGCCGTGCGAAGTTGTGAGTTGGACGTGAGCCTGTATGTTTATGTTTTTGTGTTTTCCCGATTTAGGTGCTTGTGAGTAACGCCCGAGAATATCCATGTGACGTAACATTTTTTTTTGTACTTTTAAGGCTATAACTACATGGCAGCTGCGCGAAATATTTTTTTAGCTTCTGTTAGAAGCGATACCTAATGAACATTTATTACCTACGGATGCTGAAATTGACCATTGTATGAAGTGCATTTTGTATATCATATACGTATTGAACCAAGCGTTGTAAGTTTTGTGGAAGAATTGAACCATTGAAATGTAATGTGGAGGTAGAATATGTGAGTATCAATACAAGTGCAAACTTTGTGTTAACTGTTTTATTGTGTTGAAATTCACAAGGCTTGTTACTGTGCAGGTATGAACTTATGTGCATGACAAGAGAGCAACTTAACTTGTGCTGTAGGACGTTACAGAAACAGACGAATAATCTATACCGTTATGAAACGTAATTATGTTAGGAAATATCTGGATTCGAACTCCGTTAATGTGCGAAATATGTGTGAACTATATCCTAAGGAACCTCTTACAGCCCGACCAATAGCGGGATGTCAGAGAGGAGCGTCATGCGACGTATGCAAGCTAGACTGCGTTTGAAATGTGATGGCACACGCGCAGAAACCAGATTTTGTCTTGCGGCGAAACGGACGAGTCCGTAAATCGGCAGGGACGTTAGTTCAGTCGACTACTGGTAGCCGAGGTGTGCGCATAAGCGGTAGTAATGCTGGATACACCACGAACCGAGGTGGTGTGAAGGGTACTGGCTACCCATTCCATTCACCAGTTTGCCCTTCACTTCCCCTCCCGTGCGTCACCGTGTGCCATCACGTTTCAACTGGACTCTACAGACGGCCACGTTGGGTTACTTTATGATTTTACCTAAACACAGTCTTAAAAATATACATCACAGTACAGCTAAGGTTTAATGTGCCACGCTATATTTTACAACGAAAGAAGAGACGCATTCGGCTAACATTCTGTGTTATGAAGCTCCCCCGAAAGACATTTAACTACTATTTTTCATGGCGTTGTTTCTAATGAACTAGAGCCATTCCGACTACAACTGCCACAATTTCGAAACAGACGGACGAAGAAGGGGGAGGGAAAACTGTGACAGTTGGCAGGTGTGGAATGGAGTTGAATATAAGAAAAATGTACAGAGTTTGTACACCGTAATTCATTTCGACGGTCTTTATTGTGGAGTAGCGAACCTCATGTAAAAGTAGGCAAATGGCAGTCTCGTGTTTAGATACCAAAGTGGCCTACAGCGATGTCTTTCTTCAGTATTCGCGGTCGCACTTCAGACAGTCCTTTATCACGCACGAGTTTTCTTTGAGAAGTTTTAATGTCCCGTTTATCCTTCCCGTATTCCTTCACACCGAAGTAAAATGTAGCTTCTGTAGTGCATTGAATGAGGTACCCACGTCTGGATTCTGAAAGACTGCCGTTATAAATAACGTTGTGATTACTGCGAAGTGACTGTGAGTGGGAGGGAATGGTCGTTGCCCCTTGTTTTCATCACGGTAAGTTCCCATGAAGATTGACCGCACTTTCATCATTAGCCTGGACCCATATATCGAACCTATCTACCCTCTCAGCAGATATACCTTGTTAATGCAGGATTTGGCGCTAGCCACTGGAACGAACGCATTGTTGGCCGCGTTGATTATAGCTGGGTTCTCTTTTTTATTGTAATTTGTCTTCCACGCCTTCAAGCGGTAGTTCAGGCCGGGTCATTCCGTGTGTGAGCAACCGCATTCGGGTTTTTTGGAACTAGTTCATATTTTTGTTGCACTGAGGGCAGGTAAGAGGTCCTGTTTATGATAAGAATAACGAGATACCATAATGAGCTTTATACGCTCTACGATGAAATGGACGTGGTTAATGTGGTGAAAATAGGAAGATTGATTTGGCTGGAACACCTCTTTGGAGTGTAAGTACTGGATCCTTGCGGAAAGCTTACTGGTCTGAAACCAGTAGGCGCCCGGCGTGTAGGGAAACCTAAGTTGAGGCGGCTTGAGGAGGATCCAAAGAACATGGGCGTGAAGAACTGGAGACGTAAGTTGCAGGACCGAGAACAGTGGAGGACAATTTTTGAAAAGACTAAGATCCACCAATGACTGTAATGCTATAATAATAATAATAATAATAATAATAACAACAACAACAACAACAACAACAACAACAACGACGACAACAACATAGGGCAGCTGTTTATATATGTGTGGGTCTAAATACTATAAAAATCCCTTAACAGCACTTGCATTTATCGCAACATGTCGTCATTTCCAAAATGGTTACATTTGGATTATGAAGCTGTAAGGAATGATACATTATATGAAACTAAAATTCCCAGGTGACAAGAACAGAGATGTTTCTCGAAACTGTGGTTTACTCGCCATTCAACCACCTGACGCGGCTGCTGGCCCGAGGAGGTTTTATTGAATTGTAAAGAATGACCTGGTGTCACGTGGTAGTCTTACTAATCACACAAGTTGTGAACACTGTTTGGGTCGTAGGTTTATTACACGGTTCTGAATTTACTATTATTTTATTGCTGATAACTAATTTGTTACATCTTAAATTTACAGTGTTGCAGATCTTACTACTAGCTCTTGCGCCAGTACATAATTGTACCTCTCAGCCGTCGTTTAACAACCCAAACGTCTTTGGCTGATGATACCTGTATCACCCCGAGTTTCAAAAGCTTTACTGAGTTCAGCACATGGTTCATAGCCAAGAAATTTACATGAGACCTAGACATGAAAAGCTTCATGACGTTTGCTGCGAACGACATAAACATGAATGTAGGTTACGATAATAGAACGGCGGACGGTGTAGTTACAACGTGGCCTGCAATTTGATAATTTAATGTACGTAGAATTGTCATATAAAGGTAAAATTCACTCTATAACAGGCCGTGAATGCCCGAAGGGGTAGTAGAGGTATAGCTCTACAGTACTTTAACCTTGTCGCTAGATGGGGGTGGGTGGTCAACGCCACGCCTCGGGCACTTTATCCTCGGGAAGGATACTCGATACCGAGTGTACAGGAGGCTGACTGGCCCCCAGGGCCGATCTGGTCGGGTGTGCAGAAAATCCTCCCACCTGGATTCGATCCCCGACCGTCAAGCCCGTAGCGAGCGCCCTTGCAGTAGCCGTATATTCTGACAAGCCTGTTATACTTCCCAGTACTTTAATGGTTCCATGGAAAGCAACGAACTCGTGGAGCAGAATCCTTTTTGGGACGCTAACAGGTTGTCAACGATACACGAAATTCCCCGCATTTTATCCAATCCGGAAGTTTGTTACCGCAGTCACAAGATCCCGCCACCTGTCACTAATCTGAGCCAGATCAATCCAGTCCATGCCCCTAATCTCACTGCTTGAAGGTCCACCAAGTTCTTCTCAGTGATCTTTCCTGTGGTTTCCCCACCAAAACTCCGCCTATGCCTCTACTCTTCCCATGCGTGCTACGTGCTCCCCATCTCATTCTTCTTGATTTGATCATCCGAATGATATTTGTTGGGTAGTACAGACCATTCAGCTGCTCGTTATGCAGTCTGTGGAGTGTACATAAATTATAATTCCTGTTCTGATTGTGATTGGGCTGACTTAAGGAATAGCCCTGCTGCTCGGAACTGTGCTATTGAAGTGTCCGACTGAGGAAATGAAGTAGTCGGTAAAGTTCTGACCTCAAGAGCACTGCGCGGGTATTCTGAAGAGCGTACGAATTATATTTAAAAAGGTTTGAATAAGAATGATTTTTGTTAACGACCGTATGTGTATCATTTGTGAATCCTAGTGTGGCATGGAAGTTGTAAATTGTAGCTGAGCCTGGCTTGTTGTTGTAATATTACTGTTTGTGGCAGAACGCCGCCTTATCATTTCGGGAGTGCTGTAAATGATGATTGTGTATGATCCAGCCCCGCAAGGTTTTAGTGCTTGTTTTTATATGATCCTTTGCTTAATTAAGAAGTTATGCCTGCTCTTGTTCCATTTGGAGAAATGCTGATAGTTTTTGTTACGGATGGATGGGGCCCTTTTACCTCCCTCCGCCGATTAATTAGTTCTCTTGGAGCGAAGGAACGGTTTGGGGTGGTTGGAGAGGAACGAGAATCATATCGATTTCATATATTATAGACTTCCAGGGGTGGCAAATATATTGCTGGGTTATTCGTGCAGTTTATGGTGGTGCAAGGTGTTATTTTGGTAAGGTGCACGACATGGAGGCATGGAGAGTATGGAGATATAGCTCAACTGGTCCTTAACCTTGACACCGGAGCTACACGTTCCATTCGCTGTACTTCCAAGGGAGTTTACCCCGGCATACGTTGATAAGATTCTAGTGGAACCCAGAGTCGTTCTGGAAGCTTTATCCAGCCCGCAGCTTGCATCCTGTGCAGACTTAACCACCTTGCCTTCTTTTAGTGTCAGTTTGAGTACTGACAGTTTAGTTAAACGAAGGATTTTGATTGGATGAATGCGGTTGTTTGGTGGTGAAAGGTCAGAGTAGTATCAATTGAAGGACGGAAGCTGAAAATCGCAGTTGAATTAAAGAAGTGGATTATGAGAATCTGAGCTTGAAGTGGCCCACAGTCATGACCAGTGCTTAGCTCTGTAGTGGTGTAGACTCTTTGAGTCTTAGTTGTATTGTACGTTGGATGAATTTTTGGGTTCAGAAACGTACGAGACTGGGATAGGAAGACACACTTCGTGAATTCCACCGTATTTTGTACGGTGCTTGGCAACCGGCAGACAAAGACGACGGAAGGAATCGGTAAGATAGAGATTTAATGGGCTTTTGAATATTTGTGTATATTGTATTTTATACCAGCTGTGATTTTTTGATGAATATGAGTCCCTTTTTCCGAGCTATTGGGCCACTTTGTACGCTAGTGCGTTGGTCCTTTTTACTGCATAAACTGAAGTTGGTGCTTTGGAATCTTGAACTTTCGATACCGCCCATCCGCAGTATCTTATTTCACCGCACACCTTGCAGTTTCAAGTGACTACGCGCAGACGAACCATTATATATCATACTTTAGTGACTGGGTCGCACTAAAAATTAAAAAGTTAGATATTTTCGATCGTGTTTGGTAGTTCATGACGACAACGACGACGACCCTGTTTTCAGACTGGATGCATTAAATTAGGAATCATGGTTGCTAAATGGTCACCCGTACCTCAGTAGACCATATTTGTGCCGATCGAGTCTTCTAAAGAGGTTGTTATATCCTCTAACGGCAGTACAGGTGACGCAGATGGTGAAGTTGATGTAGCCACTTGTTGAGCCCGTTCACTGGCCGCACAGAGCTGTACGTGTATCATTAGGTTGCTGTGTTTCTGAAATAGCCTATATGTGGTGGTTGCAGGCCTCTATAAATCATGGGACTGGTTTATTCTTTGGTTGAAACCGTTTGCCCATGATAAGTGGGTTCCTGTCACAGCGACATGGCTCGTCCTGGCGCTGCGGATGGAGGAGACGGTCTCCAGGTGTGAAGGGTGGCTGGGACTATATTGAATAAGCAATCGCGGATATCCTACAATGGATGGTCCCGCAGCTTAGGGGTAGGGCCATTGGCTTACAACTCCTTACCGTAAAAACGTAACATCTTAGGAACTGTGCGAAATAGCCCCGGAATGACGTGAGCAACGGAAAATTAAATCGAGGGTGACATGGGGTCTGCGGTGAGCACTGTATTGAGAAGTGCTCGAATGTTGGTTGAGAATTCAGCGCGGTGAGGTGAGCTGAGCTGTACATGCTCTGACGGTGGTGTCACAATGAAGATATTCAGCTTCATGGGCTAATTCTATTTAATGGTGTTTTTAAAGATAATAGAAACAGCACCTCGATACAGTGAAACCGTAATTCTTGGTATTCGAGCCTGAAGTCGGAGACCGACCCTGTCCCCGAAATGGAGTGTTTTGTTTGTTTTGTTACTGTTAAAAACACCAGCCGATGTGCTAAGTTCATGAAGCTAATGAAATGTACGTGTTCTGTTGTCAGTACTGGCCTGTAATAATAATTGGTACCCCTGTAATGAAAATTATGCAATCTTGAAAGGAAGTCTGCATTCCTAGCCCCCCACCTTACCTCCGCCAGGACACGCGCTTCCTCATTTTGTAGTTAATAGTATCTCTTAATCTTGTTAATTAAGTTTGGTATACCAGAATGTTGGTTGGGAGATGGCCCATACTTCACGACTGAAGACCTTTGGCTCTTTCAGACCCGCAGTTGGGAAAGGTATTTCACCATCCGAGTGAGAACATTAAACGTGCCAGCGAAGTACATTTTCCGAATTCTTTATCCACTTTCGCAGCCATACTCGTTCTTGCAGCGCGGCGCAATTTATTGATTCTCGCAAATTTCAAGTGATTATTTTCAGATAATTTGTACGCCCCTGCTGTTGACATGAACAGTATTTAGGCCTGATACGTTAAGGGGATTATAACAGTGACACTGTAATGAAAGCCCGTCAAACTCATAGCCTTTATAAGCTCTCTACTTTGACTGAATTTTATAATTCGACTGTATTACCCGCTCCACATTGTAGAAGGAATAATTTTTTATCGTGCGGAACGATATTTAACACATTAGGGCAGGCAAATTGTACAGTTTGTTGTGTTCAAGGCGAACATAACAAACGTGCGGGCAAACAGAAGGGAAGTTTTTTTGTCTAATCAGGCGTTTATCTTGGTGACATACTTGCATCTCAGGAGTTACTGTTTCCTGAGTGGATTACGATGTGGGGCCCTAACCGAAACAGTTGTGTTGGGTGAAAGTGGGTGTATGCTGAATGTTCATAAAGAATTAACGAAACGAAGGAGTGAAGGTAGAAATGGGGGTAAAATTGTTCTCGTGCACATCCTGACAACAGGGGAGAAAGGAGGTGTAGTTCCACTTGTTCCCAGCCTTGGCACCAGTTGGAGGTGAGGGGTCTGCTTCATGCTTCGGCCGCCTTACCACCGCAGGCAAGCTCACACATTATTCAGTACGCAGAAGGCCAGGCGGATGCCGGAATTGGCCTGTGTGCTAAGAGATGAAATCCCTTACCCAATCCGGGAATGGGACCACGATCCCTAGCATCTAGCCTCTGATGTTCTAATTGTATCGACTGTACTGCAAGGAAGGGAAGATAAGGAGAGAAATGGCATGGGACAATTGTGTTGCTGTCTCTGAAAACAATAGCCATTTTTTTAAATACACATTCTTGTGGCCCTTTTCCTCGCCGAGCCGAGAATAATTATGTTTGGCATATTTAGAGAATTTGGACCACCTATTTAGTTCGTATGATTGTAACGTGTTGGTGCAGTCTAGTCTGGCATACAATAACAAACACAGCACTTGATTGTAAGTAGAACTTTATTACCCACGTGAAGTTGCTACATGTTTCAGCCCATAACAGCGTCATCCTCAGCCGAGACTAATAAAAAGTGTGCAAAGGAAGGTAATACTAAAATGAAAGGGACCTGTCTCGTACACGATATGTAACGATAGGGGCCTACCTCTTTTGTGTGATGCGTGGGTAGTGTTGACGCCTGAATTGCAGGGCATTTTGAATTTTTAATGTTGGAGATCTCTGCTCCGATTGTCATGTTGACCCATGCACATTTAAGGTCATAATGTGCTTTATTACGTAGGCCTATGCCACAGACCGTAAGTTAAATTTTGGTGAAATGAAATATAAGAGACATTGTGAAGTGGTAGCCGATACGTCTGGTTTTGAAGGATGTTTACCGAGTACAAAGCCTGGTTTGCATACGGCAGTGAACGCACTTTCCCACGCACTCAACCAATCATTCCATAGAATTTGTAGAAATTCGACCGCGAGGAAGTTCACGAAAGAACGCTGATGAGATTTTTTTTGCTTCGTTTCAGAGCACACATTTGGTTTACCTCATTTCGGGGCACATTTGTGTCGGCTGCTTCATATCGGAGCACACCTTTTTGTGTACTTCATTTCGGAGCACACGTTTTGATTTACCTCATTTCGGAGCTCATTTGTATGCTTGATTTAGGTGCACACCTTTTTGTGCCAGTTTCAGAACTCCCTTTGTTGTTTGCTTCGTTTCGGGGCAAACCTTCTTCATTGTCTGAATTTTCAGTCGAAGCGTTTCGAGGAGTGTTTCACTGACGGCTTTTCAAATGGAAGTACTGTGTTCTCGCCTGTTGCAGTACTTAGTCTATGCCTTCCGGATCGGCGTCTCATGCGGCATATTTGCTCATCGTCGTAATATGACGTTATTTTAAACGCCCTGTTACTTATAAATGGACGAATCAGCAACAGGGCGCGTTTAGCTTTGTATAGTCATGCTTTCCGCATAGCACTTTCCTGTACGGAAGGATTCATTACAGTGACGAGTTTCAGGGTGTTCTTTGTAAGGTAGCGGCTGTGACCCGAGTAGCGACAGCATTTTAATACACTGTTTCTCTTTTGAAACCTGGTTGATTGAAAGAAGAAACCGTGTGCGAATGCGTATATATGTGTTATATATATATATAATTTCACAATTAATTGGAACGGGGCACGTAACACGTATGGGGAGAAGAAAGGTGCACACTGAGTTTTGGTGGGGAAACCTGAAGGAAAGAGACCACTTGGAAGACCCAGGCATGGGTGGGAGGATAATATTATGTTGGACCTTTAGGAAGTGGGATGTGAGGGCATGGACTGGATTGATCTGGTTCAAGATAGGGAAATGTGGCGGGCTCGTGTAAACGCTGCAGTGAACCTTCGGGTTCCATAAAATGCGGGGAATTTCTTGACTGAGAACCGGTTAGTCTCTCAAGAAGGACTCTGCTCGATTGAGTGAGTAAGTAATGCCATTTCGCACTTAGAAACCGAGGAGGACGTTATAAAAAACTACTTTTCTGGAGGGCAAAATGTTGGAATTTTAGGAATACGGAAATGTGAATGAAAGTGGAAGTATGGTCGGACTAGGATTTGATTAGTGTGTTTCAAAAAACTGTCTTCTATAGAAATAATTTCAGGAATGCAGAAAGCCGGTAGGGCTAATACCGTCATCACGTCGAACATGAGACCCTCACCTTTATTGCTTGGAATGCGTTTTGATTCGGTGGGATATTGGTAGTTGTGAAAAACGTGGAGGTAGGTATAACAGTGGCTTAGTATCGTTTATTTTCTGGTGCAGAAAGTATGATATCGAAATTTGAAGTTCAGTAAAGTGAGCAGCTCACGTATGCTGATTCATAGGCTGCTGTACAACAGTTGTAGCGCTGTTAATGTCTACGTGAATGGTTACTTGGAACCGGGATTTATTTTGTGCAATTCTTTAAGATGTCTTGAAATTTAAATTCATCTTCTTTGCCATAATGTCGTGATGCTGAAGCGTGTAAAAAGTTACTGAATTATGAACACGCTCTGAACAATACAGTAAAGAACATTTCTCGAATAATTAGTGTAAGTCCTTGTAGTTCATAAAATGTGTCTGCGATACCTAGAGACAGCATAGAAAATTAAGTATTTTAGGGTAGAGTGTGGCGGGGAGAAAGGTGAAACTTTTCGTGCGTAAACTTCCGGCAAAGAAATCACTTTGTCGTATACCGGAGAATAATATTGAAATGAATTTTCGAATGAAATAGGGGTCATTGGGTTGAGCAGCTTGCTGACAATACGCATGGATGTCGTGTACAAGGTGGTGAACCTTGGGGTTCGAAAATGTAGGGAATTCTTTGAGCGACAGTGTTGTCGTCAGCTTCACAAGGAGAACCTTGCACTGTGCAGGTAGGCTAATTACTGACTTTACACGCCAGTTCTGTGTGAGAGAATGAACTAAGTAAAGGATTGAACACAGTTGAACGTTCTTCAAAACATAAAGTAATTGGCCTTCTGTTACCCGTTTAATGTACACAATTATATCGGGAATTATTACAAAATGTAGTCAAACACAACTTGTTTAATGTTTTTATCACTAAGACGTTCGTACATAGCTTCTCTCAACGACATGTTTCGACCCTTTCACGGGCCGTCTTCAGGTTGATCACTTTTTCCCTTTACAGGGCAAGCAATACAATTAACAATGCTATGTTATAGTTATCAATGAGATCTCGTGTAACATATATAAAATTGAATTAAAAATGATAGCACTGTGAAATAATTTAGTGGGAATTAAAATGTAATGTTATTACATATAAAATATAAACGTACAGGGTATCTCAATCACGGAGGGTGGTGGTGGTACCGAAACTAGGAAAAACATTTAAATTATTTTACCTTTGGGATTTACGGTTTGGGATGAATAAGAATTGTTTGTACTGAGTGTCTGCTATGGCAGCGCATGTAGTTGCTAGAAAGAAAGCCTGTATTCCTGTATGCCCGACTTCACATAGCCCTATTATGTAACATTACTTGTAAAGCTGTTTGATGGAAATGTAAACTCCGGGTGTCGCAGAAAAATTCCGTTTTTCTAATCTCGAAGCCTCATATATGTAATGGGCCGACTTGCAAACAGTGCCATGATTAAGACGTGTATACACATTAGACATGGAATATTGGATGCAAGTCAGTAATTACAAAAATGGCGACTCTTTATGTTGGTAAGGGTACCATTTTTGCCCTACCCGTGTGAGCGTGCATGGGCGCGTGTACAGTTTAAAATTTATACGGTGTGTGAAGAAATGATGTTTCTGTGATTGACAATGAGGCGTGTTTTTGTTTTGATGTACGTATATGTATATATATATCGAGGCTAAATTGCGCTGATGGTAGTTGAATGAATATGGACATAGTGCATTATTGGAATAATTGCTCTGAAGACAAAGCCGAAGAACTGGCGAGGAGGTCCCGTCTCATTTACTTTTTCCCAAGGCAAATCCCACATGTCCTTTGCTGTGATGGAAGCCCGGGCCTCTACGGCGGGCTTTCAGGAGTCGTACATTGAGTTCGAGAGCTGTGTCGATCAACTTCATCCATTTGGAATTGCGGGTTTGTGGTGCCGTCATGCCCTCTCGCGTGTCACATGTATGTATGCGTGTGTTTTTATGCGCGCATGCCCATCCGTTCGTACGAATAATTTCCAAAGGTGTTGATGGATTTTCGGATGTCTTGTTATTGGACGTACCCTCTGCCATCTTATTTCTGAATTCTCAGACGCCACTGAATCGTCAGACCGACGGGGTGGTCTCATGAGTTCGAAGCGGCACAGTTCACTCTTGTAGTTCGTGAGACGATTTAAAACAGCCGTCTTGTTAAGCATGACACCATAATAGTCGTGTGTGCTTTGCGAGTGAAAATAGTTTGGCCGTTTTATTGTGTCCACTTATCACATGTATGTTTCGTTCTAAGGTGTATGGGTGTTGATCAGTTGTCTGGTGAATTAACCGTGTGCATTGATTATTTGACAAGTGGTTCATAAATTAGAATTGATGTTCGGGTAGCAGTTGAATGTACGAGTATGTTAGAAATCCTTTGTGTTCTTTCTGGCTGTCATTTTCGAGATGTATTTGTCTTGAACCGTAATTCGTTAGCACAACACACGGCGATCGGAATTGTTATTGACAAGCGATTTGGATGATGTTGGGGAGTTATGGGTTTTCAGCGTTAATAATGCCCGTTAGGTCGAGATGAATCTGAGTGGCGACTAACTCTGGAGCAGCCACCACATCCCGTGGGAATTTCCCTCGTACTTGCTTGTCAGGAGAGTCCGTGACAGATTTAACAGCAGCCGCTGCCACATGTATTCCTTCATTGCCTGCTGTGAGGGGAGTCCACTCTATACTGTTCAGAAATGTATGCTGCCCAACAGGCACCCGATTGGATGTTCCCCGACCTTTACTTAGACGGCCACGGGACGTCTGGATTATCTTAGCTCATTCACCGCCCTTGAAAGGTCGCCGACATTTGTGAAAGTACTGAAATGTATTCTTTGAGATTATTGAACCAGTTGTTAGGACAGTTTTGAGAAGTCTTGGGTCAAGTAGTGAGCTACTAGTGAACTAACTGGAGCATTAGAAGTTGGTGGTTGATGGGTTTAATGCCAGCCAAACTGTACACTTGTTGCACAGCAACAGATAAGTTGTGCACTGTAATGTGAAATGTTCATCGTAGTGTTGAAGTAGCTTGTTAACTTCACTCTTCGAAGCCCACCATAGTGTTTATGTGGCATGTTAACTTCACTCTTTAAACCCCACCATAGTTAATGTAGCTTGTTAACTTCACCCTTTAAAGCCTGGTGGTAAATACGCGTATCGCCTGGTGTGTGATTAAGAAACTCTTTTTTTGTCACACAGGGTATCTGTTTTATTTCTTACACCTTTAACAATGAAAAGCCTATAATTTCCTTATGCAGCAGTCTTTACGGTGCACACAGGCTGTGTTCTCGTCGAGGTGGGAAATAAAATTCTATATACGGGTATAATTTACATGGACGGCAGTCTCCAGTATATTAATTTTTAGTGATCGTTTCAAACTACAATAAGTTTACCTGCTGTAATTAATGGATAGCATGATGAATTGTATATTTTAATCCACCGCGCTTTGATAACAACATTTTCTTCATATGCGATTCGATGATTTCTCTCCACAACTTTCCTGATTTTTAAAGTGGAATTTTCTTGGGGCCTGAGACCCAGCGGATTGTTGGAGCAATAGGGCTGTACGCGGTCTTCCGTTCACCATGTGTATGTTTCGAATGTAGAAGGGTTATAGCTGTATCGGATGGTACTGTGGGTTGCCTCATATCCTGGCGAATGCAGTTCTTAAACTGTTGAAGCGTTGGTGCGCTAAGCACTTGCAGCGGCTGCAGTGACAATCTGCCACCGTCTAGAAGCTCAGTTTTGTCCCACGGAAGGTCTGTACATCACTCATATGCTTATTTATATGTGGTCCAGAATTAAATGAATAAAATTGGACGAAAGGGGCTCAGTATCTTGTGTCTTGCTTCATTTCGTCTTGATCAGCGTTGGTTCCCATCCTTTCTTCCGTTACCGAGTGGCTTCTGGGAGTAGAGTTTGCGAGGTTCGTCAAGTGCCTAGGCAAAGATGGCGGAGTTACCTTGTTTATAAACACTGTATGTCTTATTGGTTCGGTATTATACACAGGGGCAACTTGGTCGGCTTGACCACTGAAACTTCACATGATGGTCAGTTTATTAGAAACGATCAACCACGCAAGAAAGCGAGAATAGAAGAAAAGGAAGAGAGGAAGAAAATTACATGACATAGTTACTGATGACACTGGCTACACTACCTCTTGTTTCTGCTGTAAGTTGTCCTTGTCGGGTTTTGCTGGTGATTGGTTGCGAATTAATTTTTAAGCGGTGTGTGCCTCCCAACTTATGATCTCTGTAAAGCGAAGTGTAGGACATTCTGCATACCGCTCGTTAACGTCAGGTCCCATTCCATTAGTTGTACGGTACTGTTTTTGGCGTGACAGCCCCCAGTGGGCCAGGCCCTCCTCATTCATGAGGTTTCTAGATCACACACAACCTCGCAACACAGCCGGTAGGACTCCTCTGGACGACTGATCAGCCCGTCGCAGAGACCTCTACCTGACAACACACACCATTCACAACACACAAATATCCATGTCCCCGTTGGAATTCGAACCCACAATCTCAGCAGGCGAGCGGCCGCAGACCTACGCCTTAGACCGCGCGGCCACTGGTACCGGCAGTTGTAAAGTATGGTCAGTATTTAATGATTATTGTTTTATGATGGTGCTCATCTGTAAGGCATTGTTTTCAGTTCTCATAACTTTGCTGTGATATTCGAAAATTCGAAGGCGCTTTAAGTTGTGCTGTATTAACAGCAGCAGAATGATGAACGCAGTATCACAAAAACTTATTTGGAAAACGTGTACTCAAAATCGGACGGACAGAAGTTGGTGGTTTGTGGAAATCAGCTGCACGACTGCCTGGACGATAAGTGAAAACAGAATTGTATGTCCCAGTATGGATTCGATCTCGCAGTCCCGGCGTTCGGACGGTCTAATGCGTTTTTCATCACTTGTAATTCTATCGTTTATTTGATTTTAAGTTTCTCTTATTTCTGACCTGTTTAATTGCGCCGTTAGCACAATGGAATATATATAGCGTCAGAATGGCATGATGATTGTATTATGCAATTGGAAGGTGAAGGGAAACTGTCTTTGCCTGTTTCGTTCCATTGTTCGGGAATTAACCCCAAGCATCTGACGGAAACAACAAAAATTCTTAGGATAGTCACTGCCCCGGCGGAGATTCGAATGGGACCGTTTCCGAACACAGGAGATACGCACTGTTGCTCAAGCCGACTGACTGGGTACGGATATAAGGTGTGAAATATGTAAGTCCACATTGTACAACGAAGAGCGGTTTCAAATTGCAGACACTGTACACATTTAGCTCCAGTTTCTGAGAGCTGTTCGTGGTGGGGAGTGGGGGTTGTTGCTCTTAGTTATTAGAGTAAGTAGCAAGACAGCCCTAGTTGATATCAGCTGACTGTTATGTTGTATAGTGGCCAAGTCCGTTGTTAAATCCCTGTGTTCAGTCTTAAGTTTTGGTTGTGTGGATGTTACATTCTGGCAGGACGCAACAGACTAACTTGGGATCAAGTTTGATTACTGCAGTCTTAGTAGGGAGTTTCTCAGAGAGTTTATCTGTTTGTATATATAACACGTATTCAGTAGTGGATGTTTTGCTAAGACGTATTCTAAAATAGGCTGATAGATTGCTAGATATGTAAAAGAAAATCAATGTTCATTGCCATTGGCACATTCAGGTCTGGCGTCCTCCAGATGTGTGACTAAATGCTCTAAAGCACGGTCGTCTTATCAACATATCTCCGTTACCATACCTTTATCATTCCATATTATAGATTGAAAGTTAAAAGAAAGTAATTGGTCGTTAGGATGGGCTGTGTGAGCTTGACTTGCGTTTACAGTCCAAAATTGGGCGTCAGTATTGGCTGTGTTAGCTTGACTTGCGTATACATACTAAAATTGGGCATCAGCATTGGCTGTTTCAGCGTGACTTGCATGTACAGACCAAAATTCTGTTTCATTTGTTGAGCTACATTATTTTAGACACGTGTCAAGGACTGTTTTGAGGACCGACATTGACATCACTCGACATCACTTACCTGATACTGTGTCTAAACAAACATTAATACGGCACAGTTTGTGATTTCATTTTTGGCACCTTCCTGTGGCATTTCGTCCAGTTTGCATTTTCGCACCTTTTGTTTCTAGACTTTTTTTCCTGGATAATATTATCTTCAGCAGCACTGTACGTGTTGTCCGGTTCGATGTCCGAAACTTGCTCGTCTATAGGTTTACGTTCACGTATGGAACTACGTACAAGAAATAGGTGCAAATAATGGCGCGGACTGTACCGAGCGATGATTGTGACATTTGAGCCTGTAATGATGTGCGTTCCCAATCAGATGAAGCAAGAACTGGAGTGTGGAGGAGACAAATGTGCCGCGCAGGACACGCACATTTTTATGGTCTGTATTGGACTTTAACTAACTTTGAAATAGCTAAGGTGAAGAACCGCACTGTGTCTTGTTTATGCGAAGTTTAGGTGGTTTTTTATTTCTGAAGCTTGGTTTTGTACTTAGGTGTGTGTTGGAATGGGAACGAACATTGACAGCAGTTATTACAGACCAACGTTCAAAGTTTAATCGAAATTGGTGAAAGAGACTTCCGTATTATGCGTTTACTTTGTGATTTTTATGCGAAGAAACGTGTAACTCTCTTAAGTTTTCCGTTAGAACAGTAATTATTTCTTCCTTCGGTTGAAGGAAAACGGTGAACGACGCCAGTACGATTTGACTTCGTTTCGTCTGCGTCATTTGGGAGATGAAAGTCAGTTTTATATCGTATTTTGGGTTACATTTATTCGAATTTTCATTGGTCGTTTCCTTCTCTGTGTGAACTTGGAATCAGTGGAAATATTTTAGTTGCTTTGATGGACGTGATTAACCATGCCTTAAAATACATTTAATGGGTTTCTGTTCAGAAACAGCATTCATCTATTACGCCTGGCAGCGCTTTCACAAGAGATGCATAATCAAGTCATGTAATGTCCACTGATAAGCAGTATAAACTCAACTGGATTAATACTTAGCTCTATATGCAAACACTTTGTTCGTACTCAGAATGCTCTTATGTTTGTGACAGTCGAGAGTGACGCAGAGTGATTATTTGCGACATTTGAATTTCCCGTAACCAAGGACACCCCAGCGCAAATTAAACAGACTTGTAAGGTGCTTGAACGTAAAGGTAAGCTTCACTGAACACCCCACCGTGAAGACGCATGGGGAGTGGAGGTGTAGCGCCACCCGTTCTTAACTTGCTACTAAGTGTAGGTGAATGGTTAGCTTCATGCCTCAGCCGCTTTACCCCCTCGGTAAGAGCCCACGGTACCTGTTAAATGTGTTGCTCGGTGGGCCGCTCGGCCCATCGTCACTCTTTGAGGAATAGACATCTTTTTCCTCAGCGCAGAATCGAACTACAGTTTTTGCGGTCGTCAGTGGTGTAGCCTCGTCGCTGTACTGATGAATAAATTTACGTTACACGGTAGGAATTTTGCCAGTTGTGGATTATGGTATCCGTGGTTTTCCATTGATATGTTTGTGTGGCAGCTGTGATACTTGGTTTTTTGTATGTACACATGGGATAAATCAGCGACTTTTCGCGCCAAGATGTGCTATAGACGGGGCTGTAATGGCACCCGAGGCAGTGTCAGATGTTCCGGGTAACCATTGAGAATTTTTTGTGCACCGTTGTGTGTCGTATGTGAACCGTGTACGTGAATATTCTTGTGTTTAGTGTACGAGCAAACACCTTAGATTGTTAGCAGTATTGTCAATGACCGCGATGCTCCTAACCCCCAACTTTTGAAGCGTTTCGGTGCTGCCGGCCGTGGAATTTTCAGTAATGCAACTGGAACGTTGGGCCAAGGCTTGATGTACCTGGATTTATATTTGGATATTCAGAAATTGGAGCGTTGAAACGGATTGTGGTTGTTTGTGTCAGGTGTGCTGGAAGGGGGTATTCTGCTGTACCAGTGACAGTAACTGAGTTGGACTGGATCCGATTCGATGTACTGGACTGACTGCCTCTTAATTTGTGGGCCTCAGGTAACTAAAGTTAGCCAGCTCGGTTCAGTTTACATCAGTGTCTCGGAATGCAGGCGTAGTAAACCTGCTTCACCCGCTCAGTATACGGTCACGTTATGTACCACTGTGCCTAATATTTAAGAATTCCGTTCTCATATCACAGAAACCCTGCCTTTCCATGACACGAAATGGCCCGTTCAAGCCGTTGAGCGAGTCACTTTACTTAAGGTCGCGAACGTATCCAGTTGGGAACCATTGTGCCACTTTGTTGTGAACGTCGAAGGATAATATCCTAAACCAAATTTTCATGACTTCCTGAACAACTGTTCTGAGTCTTCAAGAAACAAAACACCATGTACTTTGTAAGCCGCGTCCTTAGCTGTATAGCCTATCTGTTACATTATGTCAAGCGTTTGCGTTATATTTGTTCTGTAGGTATAGCTGATTGCTGGACTTTGAAGTTTCTCATTTGTTAGTGGTCCTTTATTTCAGAACATTGACACGTGCTGAGTCTTATAGCTCCGGTGTAAGAGTTTACAATGGAAGGGATTTAAAGTTATACAGAGTCTCTGTGGGGAAACATACTGACAAGGTAAACTTGTGTCCATATAGCGGAAGCTGGCTGTGTTAGTGCAAGATAAAATGCTGCTACCAGCTCGAGGGTGTTCTAAATCTGATGTGTGCTTGGGAATAATTGTTGACTGGATGTACAGACGACCACATTGACTCAACCATTTTCGTTTTAAATCTGAAGGCGGTTCATGTGGTTCAGAGCGTGTTAATCTTGATCATCAGTTGTTGGAGTTTTTATCAGGGTAAGAAAATTGGCTTTCATTTTACATGTTGGCAGAGTTATTGTCGGCCTGCTTGGTGAGCGTTTGAAATACGTTTATTGTAATTCTGAAATTAGTATTTTCAGTTATAAGATGTTTGTGATCAGCGATATCCCAGTCAGTAACGCGACGGTCTGCAGGCTGAAGGACCCTGAAATAATCCACAGTGCAGAATCTGAGGTCAGCCACCACCCTATCCACTTTTCGCGGTGCTAATGGGGCTGACCTGTGTATTACGGAAGTTCATTAGGCGTGTTACCTCGATGCTTGGGAACAAGGACGGTTTTATTCACCGTTGCATGATGTCAAGTTTCCGCCGCGGTGTAATGAGATCTTCACTCTTGTATGTTACGCAGCGTTGATTGGTAATTAGTTACTGACGTTTCGGGACATCCTCTTGGTCCCAACTTAGAGTCAAGCGGACCTTTAAAGACCGGCCCGGTAGGTTGTCCCGAAACGTCGGCAACTACCTCGTAACATCGCAGAAGAACGAAGATCGCATTTATTTACTGGTGCATATTCTGAGTTGCTTCGTACCTCCCCCCGATAAGATTTTGTAGTACGTTTATGCTTTATTTACGACTTTGGTGCTTGGCCCCACGACATAACGCACTGTCTGTTTTTGTGTGGAGTAGTGATCGTCGTAATTCATGTTATTCGTAGCGAGTAAATAGCTACTCTTTCAGCAACGTGCAGACTGTGTAGCAGTATTCTCATTATGTACACATTACAAGAAACGAACGGGATCCAATCAAATCAACGTCAATTCTCTCGTCCCATGAGGGTCGCTGTCTGAAGCAGAAACCCGTGAACATACTGCTGTGTTGAAATATTGCATGAAAAGGAACACATCTCGTACGCAGCAACAAAACAAATATCCACAGCACCCGGTCAATCCAGTGATGCAGTGGGTCTCAGCCATTGGTCGGCAGTTTGGCATCCATCGTTGTCCACGTGAACTTTGGAACATTGCTGGAAGAAATAAGCTCAGTTGTGACAGAAGGTCTTGTTAACATTCAGGCATATATATGTACTCAGTTTACACGTGGATCAAAGTTCTTTACACGGTAATTAATATATGCGGAGATGGTCGGTTCGAGGCTCGCAAGTCGTTTCCGTCAGAACCTTAACATGTAAACGGGTATATAATACGTGCCACACCCGCAGCCCATAACATCCTTGCTTTTATCACCGTGAAAATGTTTGGAAATTATTACGAACTACGAACTACCTCATTAGGGAATTTTCTGCTTCCTTCTGTTAGAGTCTGAGGTGTTGCCCACACAGTGGACTTGTTTCTTGGACACCTATCCAGTATTTTCCTCTCAGCTACGCCTGTATCACTGCAGTTTTGTTTTTCACTGTGGGGTTTTCAGCACGCGTAGTAAATGTATGTCTTATCTTAAGAATGACTCCTTTTTAACACAGCAGTGGCACCTTATCCGTTGTCATTAGAACCACGTTGCATGTTTCCTTGCATTATATGCGTAGAGTGATGTTTGTGCAGATCTGGTCACGTTGAGACGAGAAGAGCAGTGCTTCTTTCATGTGAACATTTCTTGTGGAGCACTGAGTAAGAGTTTTGTGCGTGTATTTTAGGAAGAACGGTGTGCTTCGCAATAGCTAATGCTTTATGGCGTTTCGTAAAAGTTGACCTCTTTGTAGGAAACTGTAGAACACTGACTTACCTAAATTGTATCATGTAAGAAGTCATGGCACAAGAAATCTATAAGCCGATTGTATTTCGTGGTTTATGTTCTAAGGGAAAGTGGATAATATCATAGAATCTTTCTGCTCCGATGAGCTACATTTCATTCGGAGATTTTTTTTTTGTATGGAACTCTGTAACCTTGGAAAGTTCAGTGCACTTGTCTCACGGTGACCGTGCTTCCCAGGCGAAAATTCACAGAGCGTGATGCACTTCCAATTGGCGTGCTTACCACATAGGCCTGTTTCAGTTGTATTCAGTGCTGCAAGTGGCGTTAGAGACGCAGGCTACAATGTAGCAAATGTCTCGTGTTGGAAGTGTTACGCCCTTTTTGCACGAATGGCACAAAATCAGTGTTTAATGAGGAGGTATCGACTTACCGATTGGTGTGTTTGATGTTCGAGACTGCTCAGCGGTTTTTTGCGTAAAATTTGAATCTGGGGATGTATACCACAATCTTCCTGTTTGTACCGTGCATCAGTGACGAGCAAAACGCTTTATTGTCCAACAGATGCACACACACACACACACACACACACATATATATATATATATAATTCGTAGATACAGTTAGAATTATTATAAAATATTTAAAATTGCTCCGACATGTTTCGGATCATAAGGGGTCCATCATCAGGGAGCTTTATACAGTGCTTGGCTAAAATTACAGTAATGGTTCTATCTTGTCCGTTGATATAGACGTAGTCGGTGTTATGGCAGCATATTTACCTGCGGTGCGTGTGTGTACTGCACAGTCTGGAAAGTGCCTCTGTTGGGTAAGAAAGTGATTTAATGTATACCACAGTACTTAGATGGACTTTATTTTGATCTTATATCGGTCCACTATAACCGAAATTTGTACGTACAGTTCGAACCGAACTTCTGCGTGAAACCCAATCGTATGCAAAATGGTAAATGAAGTAGGAAGGCGATTGTAAGAGAAGAAACAGAGCGAGAGGAAAGAGACCTGATGAAACCAAGGAGAGAATGAAGCGTGTAGTACTGTAAAGAAAAGGAAAAGAGAGTTATCAAGAAAGAAAACAAAAAAGAAGAGTGAATTAAAATGAGACCACTGAAAACATACTTTGAGGAAAGAAAGGAATAGGATAGTTTTGCTATGGTTTATCTTGATTTGGATTAGCGACAGTGTATCTGTGACTTAACAGCGTGGCTCAAGCCGCATGCTTCGGACATGTCGAAGGATTGCCTGATTTAGACACACCCCGACTACTTTGTGTTGTTTTCCTCCGTTCCCTGTCGAATGTCGCCATTATACGATGCAGTAACCCCCAGTCCCTTCATTTTTAATACTTCGATGGTCGCCTGACAGAGCGAACGTGATCATCCTCTCAGCTTCCGTCGCTGAATAACCTGTGCAATGGTAGCTGCTAATAGCTGACGATCCGTACATCTGATTAGAACCTCTCTGTATCGGCAGGCGAGGATCGGAACTATAAGGTATCACTGAGTGCGAAAGGAGTCAGCCGTTTGCTCGAACGCTGAATACGAAGGCGACGATACTCCCCATGGCCGTGCAGTGTCGAGGGCAGATCATTCGTAAAGATAACGTACGTTATTTAGAGAAGGTTCTTGTGTTAACAGTGACAAGAGGGTCATCAGTTACATCTGTCAGGATTTGCGAGATGAATGCGGTTACCGTTCTTAGAACACAAGGGAACAGAGGTTCAGACGACATCGACCTTAAAACCTTGTGTAAATTTGGCGCTGGAAGTTCTCCTGTGATGCAAAGAACTGATCACACGTCACAGGGAGTTCCGAAATTCGCGGGTTTTCATCTGGCAAAGAAATTTCCCCGATGTGGAATGCGGAGGTTCATCGGTTAGAAGAGTCCATCATTTCACCCTATCCTGTTTTTTCATCCATTTGGTTTGTCGACACTGATCCGTCCAAGATCCATTTAAATATAGCTGTTATTCATGTACTGACTTGCAGATTCTTCACGTTGTGGCTGGTATTACTATTTCGAAATAATAATTTCGGCATGTACCGCCCAATTGCATCCGCGTTAATTTAGCAACTGTTTTATAGACATAGACTGTAGGTGGGCCGAAGCTGAGCGGAAGCGTTGCGGAAAGACATGGAGGTAAACAGTTTGCCCGCGCAATTAAATCATGCTTTTATATACACATACTGGGGATGAATTTATATTGGGTGTGCTGTGCACACCTAGCACAGCTGGAGAAGACGCCGCTAGTGGTGATGACAGCATCTCACGGCATTGGAAATATGCCTTTGTTCAACCCACTAGTTCCATAGCGGCACCTCCTAACGCTCTCCGCCAATGTCTCAACGTCTGACGTCCCCCGAGTTTGTATTAGCCAGCAGCGAAGGATTGTGAAATGGTCATCCTTTCCTCCAGCTAATAATCCTGGTGCCGAGAGTACAGCCTCCACACGTATCCGTGACTACCCAAATGTGTTCCGACAAGCCTCGCGACTCGCAGTGAATTCAGATTCATAGTAGTTGAGTTTTAATTAATGTATTTGCTTTATAGGTGGTCAGCAAGAACTGAGTCCTCGAAGGATTAGATTTTCGTTTTTTAAAGAAGAAGACATGGTTCTGGGATGTGTTGTCTTTGTGGTACTTCTCTTTATATCCAGAGGCTTGCAATTCCGTGATTTGGTAATGTAGCCAAATTATCCGAATTCATTGCGCCTTCACATTCGACCCGCACCCCAGCATTGAAAGGCTATTTTCGGTATTTCTGTACGTTTGTGAAAAGAATGTATTAGAAAACATCTAAACACAAAACGGTTACTGAATCGTTAAGCGTTTTTGAAAACTTTTCATTGAAATTCGTGACCCGTCAAATTCAATTTGCGCGATAAAAATGGGCAATGACTCTTTTAGAGTTATGTGTATGAGAAAAACTGCATATGATTGTTTGGTAAATGCGTTATTCCTGCACAGTTCTCATTGCTGTGCATTACAACAAACGTTTCATGCCAAATTAGTCGATAGGCCTGTGTGTACGATATTTTTCCATACCATTAGTTGCGAATAACCCCAGCATTTGGGTCGGCTTTGAACCCATTATCTCCTGCACACGTCAAATTTCACATAGCTTGATACGGCGATTCACTTCTTATCGCCACCGAACCGTGCTGTTGTTTGAACAAACATTGCAGGGGCGTAGATAAGGCCGTCAGACCCACTGAATATTACTTTTTTTTTTGTGGTTTTCTATAGGACTCGATTCAGTTCTTTTGACATAAGGAGGTTTTCTGGATTCCAGTTATGAGATATGGGAGTACGTCGCTAGTAATGATAGCGGGCCCTCGACCAGGCACTGAAACGTTGCATATTTTGTGAATATCAGTTCGCAGAAGTTTAGAAATCTGAAGTAAAGTGGAGATTGTTTTGGGATGTGACACCTTGAAGTACAAACTTTAAGGGAGGAAACTGGAGACGGCAGGCTTCCCCGAAGCTTTTGTAAATTTCTACCAGACTGTGTGACGTCACGTATCAGACGATAGTGACCGTCTTAGTTACGGCTATGGAGGCCGAAATCGCGCAGTCTGTATCGAGCGGTTCGGTGTTAACTACTACAGCAGAATTTGTTAACGGACGCCATGTTGATGTAATTGATGGATGGACATAAAGTAACGCAGCTGCAGTAATGTCCACACTTACGATGTTGCTGTTAGTTCGAGACAGGGAACATCATGTGTCTGTCTTTGCATTCACTACGAGAATAGTACTTTTAAAATGAATTTTGAAATATGCAGTCCGTATACATGGGCTTTTATCTCTCCACTCTAGCCCCTGATTTTTACAAGCTGTATGCCTGTTGTAGGTAATACACAGTATATTTGGAAGGCTTGGGGGGGGGGGGGGGGGGGGGGGAAGGGGGGAATATTTTTGTTCTTT
>Ga0131853_10002573_pt1 | contig 32411 bp, 18 predicted proteins | sample TergutLab28metaG_FD_92764 | JGI IMG/M metagenome (GOLD analysis project Ga0131853, IMG submission 92764) | Labiotermes labralis P1 segment gut microbial communities from Petit-Saut dam, French Guiana - Lab288 P1 (version 2) (version 2) | ecosystem: Host-associated > Arthropoda: Insects >... | reverse complement strand
GAAGAAGAAGAAGAAGAAGGAGGAGGAGGAGGAGGAGGAGGAGGAGAAGGAGGAGGAGAAGGAGGAGGAGGAGGAGGAGGAGGAGGAGAAGAAGAAGAAGAAGAAGAAGAAGGAGGAGGAGGAGGAGAAGAAGATGACGATGATGATGATGACAGTAAACTGTGCGTGGGACACGATTCTGTCATAAACAACTTGTGGTTTGATTTACACAAAGGAATTTCCCATTCATACGGCCAACTTAGGACCAGAATTAAAAATGAAAACTATTCATATGCATGTTGAACAATTTCTGTCACAAGCTTTGTTAGAAACAACACATCCATATAAACCAACCCGGGACCCATTATAATGCTTTGAGGTTTACTTCACAGTCTGGGCAATTATTTACTATTTCTAACATTGTCCGCTTTTCGGACTGTACGTGTTCTGATAACAATGGACGCGAAAGTAATACAACTCTTCCGTTGTTTGTCGCCGCCTTTTATTTATTTATTTTTCACAAAAGACCCAGCGTCTTCTCTGTATCACTACACAAGAACGATGTAAGGCGTCTTAAGAAAAGAAAGCTTTGTTCCCAAACTGCACAAACTAGGCGAGGAACACCAGCGAGTTGTTGTGTAATTGCTTTCATGTTTCCGACCAGAACTACATGCGCTCCGCCTTAACGCATAGGCAACTTCTCCAACACATTGGTTACGCCTGTAATCTAAACAAGATTCGGCAAGCATGTGTACATGAAACCCAAGATACGGGTGGGCGGACGATACGATTGTATCCTTGACGGCAACCAAGTGAGTTACCAGTACTTTTGTTAGTGTGTTTCAAGATGAGTAATTTCACTACACGTAAAACTACGAAACAGCGGCGCAAGTATTATCTCTTACTTTAACACGTAGGCCTATACGCAATTCAGGACTGAATTTTCACTTTTTGCTACAGTCTCAGTACGATGTGCTATCTTCGTTCAAAGAGCAATGGTAACTACAGTACGTGTACAGCAAGCTGTAACACGGAGAAACGAGTGTTTTTGCTCAACAGGGTATTATGTGTTGTGTAATTATCAGAAGAACAAACCCAGTGCCACGCCGTCTAAGTGGGTTTACGGTCACTCGTTTGCTAGGATTGTGAGTTCGAATCCTGTCGGGGACATGGAAGTTTATCTCTTGTGAGTGTTGTGTGTTGTCAGGTAGAGGTCTCTGCCTCATTCTGATCACTCGTCAAGAGGAGTCCTACCGAGTGTTGTGCGTCCAGTGAGTGTGATCGCGAAGCCCCGTAAGGGGAAGCCATGACCCAAAATCGGGTCGAAGCGCCTCAGGAAGAAGAAATGATTTTCGAAACAGCATTAAATGACTGACCTCGCTAATGGAGTTGAAATAGTGTTCTTTGTAAGTTGCGAACAGAACTTTTAAGTCTAATTTCGATGAAATGCAGTCTTCAGTGTTTTAACTGTGCATGATGATGATGTTGATGCTGTTGTTGTTGTTGTTGTTGATGATGATGATGATGATGAAGCCAGATGAGTTTATTAATTTATGGGACAATTTTCAGCATTTGTATATCGGTTACTCTCTGGCGAAGCCTTAGTCCATAGTAAAATACTAGCCTGAAAGCACTCTCATTGATACTGATCTCAAACTTAATATTTATTGCGATTAGGATCTTCCATAAGTTGCCGTGCAGTCTGGCAGATACCTTCCATAGCAGAACATGTACATTCTAATGTGAATGTACAAAAGTAAATTCGTAGCCGGAAAAATCCCAAAATTTATTTAATTATACTGCATCAAAGACAAGGTTATGGATGAAACGAAGGTACTGTTTGCTAGAAATGAGCTCTTGACGGCGGTACCTGCTCCTGCTACACGTAGACGCAGCGATACAGAAAGTTGTTGAAGCGGAGAGGAAAAAAGATAATTCAATCTAGAAAATTATACAATCACAAGGAAATAGTGATGTGAGGTAAACAATACATAGCTGAGTGGCAACCGGTATTGGGTCTTTCGCCTGCAGGGAAAGAGAAACGCAAATTACCTCCTAACATGGTCACGTGGTATTAATCGATCAAGTTTTTTTTTAAATATACCCAAAATATGCCAGTTATTTATGTACATTCTCTTGCGTTACAGATTTTAAATATTTTCAGAACAGTTTCAGGGGAAACTTTACCATGTTGTGAGACAAGCTGCTACACCGTTGGCGTGGAGTCGAAAGCTTTTGTCTTGATTCACAACGTAGTTGATGATAACAAGTGAAGCCACTGAATATCCGCCTGAAGCTCTAATGGTTATTGTACTTCACAGCCATACACTTCACGCATAGTGTTTGAGACTGGTTTAATTTATAGTGTGAAATTTATATTTATATTTGCATATGACGTATACCTTGTTCAATGAAAATCAATCGACTAACTCAAAAGTTATTTGTGGCGAAAATATATCTTTATGAACATTTCTATTACAAAGTGGCGGGACTAAAGTCAGTAATTCTTATACCTGCAATGAAATCGCACTCCATTTTCCTTAGACATGCCTCGATATACTTACATCACACGTGCTGCATTTCAGTTGCTCACGACCTTCAGACTCACTCTGAACAGATAATGCGTCCTCCCTAAAACAAAGCCTCATTAAAAAGACACATCTTAAATATAAATTTCACACTACCCAATTAGAAAAATACACACGCCCTCTACGTATCGCACTGCGAGGAATCAAAACTTCATGTTTATTTTAGAAGAGAAAAACTCAGACTGGATAAATTCCCCTTACCTTTCCCATTCACCACGTTAACAAAATCATAAAACTTTGAAGTAAAAATGTAGAACATATACTTTGGATCAAGGTGTACCCCGGAAAATTAAAAGGCATGACTAACACAGTTCTTTCAACGAAGCTGCATCAGATACTGACAGTATATAGCAAAGCTTTCAATATGAATGTCAGGTAATTAAATCAGGGGAGATGACAGTTGAATGGATCGCAGTGTGTCTCAGATCGCTACCTCGGCTCCACATTTCGATACACCACTATTTCCGATGACAAAAAATTCCTTTTTCCGAAGTCAACGATTATTCTAGCAGATAAACAGAAAGAGCTGCCTAACATTATAAGAGTTGTTCGGAGTTGAGTATAAAACAAATAAACCCCAAATTATAAAAAAGTGAGAACGTTAGACTAGAAGCAAATTGTGAACTACACGAGGATAACAATAGTGCGTGCGTCCGCCGTTCGTTAATTGACCGTGTACCGGTTTGGAAGCTTAATTGCAAGTCAAATATCATAAGACGCGCACGGGCACTGTAAAAGAATAGGATACATTTGTTGGAGACCTATTCTAAGGAAACGCATCAATGATTGCCTTAAAGGGCTAAGTAAAACCAGGAAAATCCCGTCACTTCAGTCGGTACTGAGACTGACTAACAATCTTACTACCCCGAAGACCTGCCAGATGCGTTATGGTTGTGCCAACCCTTTCAAAACCTGATTCGAAAGAACCACTGGTGAGGCAACCATGCGCGAAACCGTCTGAACAAGTGCAGCGTGATTTCATTTCAAACAGACACGAGAATTGTTCTTACGTCTGCGAAACCCCTCACTGCGGTTCCTCTGTGCCTAGTGCCAAATTGGCACGAACGCATATCCTAAAGGAAGAAAAGAACAACACAATAATGTCCTAAGGTTGTACTGGTCCAAGATAGTTTTAAAACTCAGATGAGCAAAGCACTACAGAGAGACATATAGTATATGTCAGAGTGCAAGAAAATAGAGATATTTTAATTAAGGGTGTACTTAAATGTTTAAACACCCTAGTGTTATCGACTTAAGAGTCACTAAACAAACTTCTTAGTCGTTTTGTGACTTTAGTAACTCTTTGTACAACATTTTAGGAAAATTCGAACAGTTATAACCAGGTAGTTCCTCACAACAATAACACACGACTGTACACTTTCCTTCTAATTAATTATCTTCACGTGGAATAAACGACAATGGTCACGTGATACTGCGCTTTATATGTTATAACAGGAGTGGTGGATACATTCCAAAAGAGGATATCTATTTTTAAAAGATGGAGTTTTAACGTTACATATCTGATCAGTGGTCATGTTCGTTTACTGTGGGTATAAGTCTATGTTGCAGGGCAAAGAAACCTTACCGATTTAACACAGCATAGAGGTACAAATTATTTACCTCGCAAAGCATTCAGTAATAAAAAAAAGCCGAAAACGTTCCAAATGAAAGGCGAATTCTTAATAACTCAAATATTCAGGCATTATAAAACGTGCCCACATTTTGTATAGTGGAAAATTTATTTTGTATAACAAGCCGTTTTGAAGAAGTATCCCATTGATCTTTATGTAAAGAATGTGGTCTATCATGTACTATCATGGAGTGTATTACACCATTAGAGGCAAAAATTTGTGCCATGTATGAGCTTAAGTACACGCTGAGCTTATGTTTCAATATATGAAATAAAACAAGAATTCTATTGGCCCAGAGGCTTCAGAGAAGGGCCGATTCCTCGTCCAGAGGAGTCCTACCGAATATGTGTGTGTGTGAGTGTCACTGCGTGTGATCAGATGCAAAAACAACCCTCTACACCTACAAGAGTAGGTGGAAGAGCTCAAACAAAGAATGAAAGAAAGGCAACTTGCCCCAGAACACATCCCCATAGATGTTAATTAAGCGAGTTACATAATAAACCTCAACATGTTGCGACCCACAAAATTATCGTCCTCAAGAGGAAGTACCTGCACCAACAGGTGGTGTGTAATAAATTGGTTCAAGCACACTCTTTATTGAACATATGCCTAAACATCATGTGTAATTATATTTTTGTACAACAAGGCAGTATGGTTCAGCCAAATACTTTAGAAATTATTAACATTTGCTGCTTTAAACTGAAGAATCTACATAAAAACTGACCGTTTATTAAAAAAAAGGCACTGTTCCGAAAAAAATATTTTAATTTTGCAAATAGGCGCTCGTCTTATGTCAAGGGTGTGTTTTTAAAAAATTAACGCAGTTCAACCCAAATTATTTTTCCCGAAGTTGTATTACGAACTACTGCGCGTAATACTGTTCTGTATTTAACATGCAGCATACAGGACTATTTTTAAAAGAATAACTTAAACAAGTTTACAGTAGTGAATCATCCTTTAGTCTTACAGCATGCAGAACTTTACAGTAAATTGTATTACATTTTGGTCTCTTTTATTATAAAATCACACCTTTGGACATGAAACTGTTCCCTATTTCGTCAGTCCCTGACAATAGTGAATTAAGTTAAAAATTAATTCTGAAGGGAGACACAGCCCCTCAGATGCGTTTGTTCTTTGTGAGGAGACGATTAAGACAATGTGAACTCCAAAACTAAGGTTGGGTAGTTGGAATGACAACAGTTGTATTCGTAGTATTCTTGCCGCCTGTGTTTGCACGAATGGGCAAAATACGTACTGTTGCTCTATGCAGCCTATCCTAACGCTAATTTTTATGCATAACCTGGATTCAGCAGCGCAAGTCACAATCCAGTTGCGTGGCTGCTTTCAAAGAGTTGGCAAAATATATGTGAGAGCACAGCGTTCGCATTGTTCTTACATAAGTACGTAAGTAAGTAGGTAGGTAGGTAGGTAGGAATGTAGGTAAGTAGGTAGGTATGTAAGTAAGTAGGTAAGTAAGTAAGTAAGTAAGTAAGTAAGTAAGTAAGCAAGCAAGCAAGCAAATAAGTAAGTAAGTTAGTAAGTAAGTAAAAAGTAAGTAAAGTAATAAAATAAGTAGAGAGAAGTTAAAAATTAATCAGTTAACCACGAAATTCCCTAACTTCTATGGAACCGGAAGTCCATTACCTTGTTTCAAACAGTTCACATCGTGCCACCCTGCATTTCTAACACACATTTAAATACTGTAGTATCTACAAATTTCTTCCAAGCGATCCGTCCCTTTCAGGTTTTCCAAACTAAATTCTGTACACGTATCTCATACCTCTCACATTTCTGACTCTATCAACCTAATGATATGTGTTTTGACATAATCAAGCACGAAATTAATATCCAGTGAACGGAAGTGAAGACATAACATTTGGAAGCAACCTCAAGTGAGACAACAGAGAGCTCTGTAATATATTATAGCCAGCGTACTATACTTGAGGAAGTACAACCAAGCAAAGAGCACAGAAACTGAAAAACGATCCATAAAAATATGTTTATGGGCCGGCTGTGTCCCCACAAAGGAGTCTCTTCCTACGATCGCTAAGCTTTCCTTTTCTCAAAAGCTGCAATATTTTTTTATAACTTAACGGCTTCTTTTCCACTCTGTTGAAATTTTTAAATGCTTGTGTTTTATTCTTATTTCTTTTAACTATTTCCACATAGAAATCAACTTGTCTCAATTCTGGTGACTAGACCAAGCAAACGTAACACTAACTGAGCTTTACCCTTTGATTTACGAGTATACCCATTAGAGTTTTCTCAAGACACTTAAGCAGCAGGAAAGACCAGTCATCGTTTAGAAGATTCGAAGGGATTTCACAAGCAGTTTCCATTAGAGCGATTTTAACAGCCTCAAAACCAAAGAGCTGATGTAGTAGATTAAACGTTCATAACAAATTTGATGAATATTTGTTTCGTAATTTACATTTAAAGCAATAACTAAAACCCCCCGTACACCGAGATAAATTCTGGACGTAATAGTGACTTTATCTAAACCATCTCCATGGACCAGAATCCTTAAGAACATGCCATTCGCACAGAAATCAACAAAGTTTCCGCGTTTTAAGGACCTCACAGTTTATTGACCGTGTTCACAACACCAGTCTGAGTCATATAAATCCGTCAAAATCATCACAATGCATCTCTAAAATTCATTCCATTATTATCCCTCTGCACACAAGTAGGTCTCGACTCTCCATTCAGGACTTTTTACTGAAATGTTTAAATTATCTGACTCTCCCATGTATGCTACACACTCTACACATCTTACCCTCTAGGGTTTTGTGTTACTCGATGTAGTACTCTGTTTTATTTATTTCAGAAACCCGGTAACCGATTCTTCAGCAACAAATTTCAGTGCATAAAATAAACACAGTTTATTAAGAAGCAAGACAAATTTGTATTCCGCCCCAGCTTCTCTGTCGATTTAGTCATAATATATTATATTATATATAATTTACAATCTACTTCCCCTCCTGTAAGTGTGTGACTGCCTGTGCCACGATTCAATCAGTCTCGGCTGAAGAGAAGCAACCTAACGGCATTCTCTTAATGAAATTCACATACAACGGATTAATATTAACATACGGTGAATTTTCAAATAATGGCGGAAACGGACTATAGAAGGTCCTTAAAAAAAACTTGTATTGCATGTAAGTTTTCATTTGGCGGCTCAGTTTATGAAATGAATAAAGGAATTCAGAATTTTGCCTCTGGGTAAGTTAATTGGAAGTATGAGTATTTTCGCACTTAAGTTGATCACTCACCTACATCCAGTGCTGCGATTAAAATGGGAGGAGCTATACCTCCAAGCACCATATACGCCTTCATGGCGTGGACAAGGAATTTACCTTTTTCATCTTTAAGAAAATTCCCTCAGATTTTCACACTTCTAAAACCTTATCATTAACTGTTTTTAACGAACTGCAATAACCTGCGAAACGGTGATTTCTTCAATGAATATTTTACAAAAACTTTATTTGTGTGATTAAAATATACCAGTTACCCTGCAAAATAAATCCCTCTATCCCTCTATTTACTTAATCTAATCTATAATAACCTACCCCTATACAGTCTCTCACCTTATCGACTCTCTTTCCGAAAAAAACCCAAGGGCTTGCACTTCTATCATTCAGGTACATTTAGTGCAAAACTCATCTGCACACATCACAAAGTGCTGCACTTTGAATTCAACATGTCACAATCAAACCACGACAAATAAAATGCACAAAGAGTTGATCTGAGTAAGCCTATGGGAAGCGGGGTGCAGGTTTAGACGTAGAGCCAAGAGCTTGGAAAGCAGTAAATTGAACTTTCCTCCAGTCTTCTCTCCTGGATGGTCACAACAGGGAAAGAAATAGAAAAAGAAGTACCAAACAGGAGGAGAGAAGGTAAAACATAGTTTGGATCTAAATAAAGATAGGGCACATATCTCCAGGATATTACCATAGACACTACTGCAGAATATTACCGACAGACAGTACGTTCTGTGGCGTGAGAGTTGAAATGTTACAATCCAAGAAAGAGTCATTATGTGATTACATTTTGGTATCCTGTCTCGATCGTATCCCAGAACTGGCGGGCGCTTATTTTCCTTTGCTTCCACAGTTGCTTAGCCAAATGTTTATACTTGTAGCCAGGGAGTGAAAATTATTTACTAGACCTACTTGCACACAAAGTAAGGTACTTTAAATATCCTTGGCTGGCAGTAACCGAGGTCTATGTTTCTTAGCAATTATTGCACACAGCAATGTCCATACACCTATCATATACCTTGATTTTTGGACTCTGAATTCTATTCGCCAAACAATAAAACTTACTCGCTTCAAGCGAGCAGGTAAGTGGGAATTTCTACTGCTAAGATGATCATAATTTCTGCACAAAAAATAAACAAAGGTATATACTGCATGTACTTGCAATATTATTCCAATTTATTATGCCCTACAGAAATATAAAAACTTTCAAAACTTTTAAAACCAGCAGGCTGTGATTGCACATCTGTCAACACAAACATGTCTTGATACACTACACATTTTGACTTAACACGATTTCATCATCAGTGTCGCTACCAATGTTAACATAGCCTCCTACCAGAGCAATTATGAATTTGTTCACCATGTGAATTAAAACATCATAATACTGTCTTAATCAAAATCATTTGGCAAATCAGACTGCCTAGCATTGCATTGCAATAAATTACGGACTTGCTGTAGCACCAACTACATAACGAAATGCTCTTAAGTCACTCTGCCTCTCATGGTCACTGTCATTATACAGCAACGCTACACACTTTTGTATTAGCAGCCCATCTTCTTTAGTAATTTAAATTTGAAATTACGTGGGGGGGGGGGGTTGTGATTTAAAAAATTTATCATCCTTACAGTTTCCTCCTAGACTACTATAAATTCGTTGTCACTAGAAATTTCAAATTTCTCGCTTTTGTAATAAAGGTATTCCAGAATTTGTCAAAAAACTTCTCCGCTAACGATGTGTAAGCCTCAAAAATGATTTATTAGTTCAGTTTTACGTAATATGTCGATATTATGGGTACAGAAATACTATGACAACAGTCGCAACATACAAGGACACTGCCAAGTACTTTATGTTATTCTTATAGACGGATTCTTTCAAAACTTAAAACTGGCAGCCCTTATAATAAATTGTCTTATTTTTATTTACTTAATAAGACTTATATTTGCTAAGGTTAAACATGCAAAAAATAAAAACGCACAGTAATTAATAAAATGAGAAGGATGTGAAAGGAATAGATGTTACATAATTAATGCAAGACTTCAACTACCTGAGATTCAGTTACGAAGGGTGCTTATATATACTAACCCCGACAATTGTGATACCCGATTCCTTCTAATGGAGTCAGGTATTATTTAATACCTATGTTTTTGTTTCCATATCGTGTAATTTGGACCCAGATTTCTGATGTTCCAAGCAGCGAGTAACAACTGTGTTCCGATCTCCACTGAAATAAGAAACCTAAAATTGATCTCGCCTGGGATGTGTCGCCTTGCCGAATGGCAGGCACCAACGATTCGGTAGAACGTGATGCCTCCACCTTATACTACCTCAAGATGAAGGTGAAACATTTTTAGGCACATTGTTCCTTATCTATCAATCAACATCCTAGACGAATAAAAATGTCAGAGTCATCGTTGTGAGAATATCAAATCTCGCAAACTAAACACCGGTTACTTATTCGTGTCATGCATAAACGTCACCAGACTTTCATCAAATAAATTTAGACATAAAGAATAAAAAATTCGCGCAATAGTCCTCTATGTATGCACACACACTGCACAAATGTATGCACACATACTGCACAAATGTATGCACAATTACTGCACAACTGTATGCACACACACTACACAAATGTATGCACACATACTGCACAACTGTATGCACAAACACTGCGCAACTGTATGCACACACACTGCACAACTGTAGGCACACATACTGCACAACTGTATGCACACACACTGCACAACTGTATGCACACACACTACACAACTGTATGCACACACACTGCACAACTGTATGCACACACACTGCACAAATGTATACACATATATTGCATAACTGTATGCACACACACTACACAATTGTATGCACACACACTGCACAACTATATGCACACACACTGCACAACTGTATGCACACATACTGCACAACTGTATGCACATATACTGCACAACTGTATGCACACACACTGCTCAACTGTATGCACATATACTGCACAATTGTTTGCACACATACTGCACAACTGTATGCACACACACTGCACAACTCTATGCACACACACTGCACAACTATATGCACACACACTGCACAACCGTATGCACACATACTGCACAACTGTATGCACACACAATGCACAGCTGTATGCACACACACTACACAACTGTATGCAAACATACTGCACAACTGTATGCACACACACTGCACAACTGCATGCACATATACTGCACAATTGTATGCACATATACTGCACAACTGTATGCACACATACTGCACAACTGTATGCACACACACTGCACAACTCTATGCACACACACTGCACAACTCTATGCACACATACTGCACAACTGTATGCACACACACTGCACAACTCTATGCACACACACTACACAACTGTATGCACACATACTGCACAATTGTATGCACACACACTGCACAACTGTATGCACATATACTGCACAATTATATGCACACATACTGCACAACTGTATGCACACACACTACACAACTGTATGCACATATACTGCACAACTGTATGCACACACACTGCACAACTGTATGCACACACACTGCACAACTGTATGCACACATACTGCACAACTGTATGCACACACACTGCAATACTGTATGCACACACATTACACAACTGTATGCACACATACTGCACAACTGTATGCACACACACTGCACAACTGCATGCACATATACTGCACAATTGTTTGCACACATACTGCACAACTGTATGCACACACACTGCACAACTGTATGCACATATACTGCACAATTGTATGCACACATACTGAAAAAGTGTATGCACACACACTACACAAATGTATGCACACACACACTGCACAACTGTCCAAACGAATAAAGAGATAAATCCCGTTTCTTTCAAATAAATCACAATAATTTCTTTCATCGTAAACATATAAGTCTCACTCGTGAAAACCATACTCCACAGAAATATACAGCCTGTTTCAGGATTCTCGCTTTACATCTGAGTCGCGGCAGAAATTTTAAGGAACTGACAGAACAGAGAGAATAGGCCCGAAAAAAAAAAGACGCACAAACATGATGCTGTCATAAATTGTCCCGCAATGCTTTGTGGAGGTGTTAGACTGTAACGAACGACGATGTTTAAGTGGATCTAAAAGTAACAGAGTGCGCGGTTATGGACTGGCTCAAGATCGGATCAAGTGGCGGCTTTTGTGCTACGGTTTCATAGGTTGGGGTTCAGCCATACCCGACGCTACTTCTCGATTGGTGGGGCGTCCATTAGGTTCTTAAGAATAACTATGTTCCGTGACGTTAGATTCTCGTGAGCGACATGGAACACTTACAGAAACATATTGCGTCACATAACTTGAACAGACGTTTTGCAATTTCAGACAAATATGACATTTTTGCACTCAAATCTCATGGCTATTTTAAATACCCTGCTATACGCTATGAAGAACGAAAAGCCTGAAGGATAATTTGCAGCACAGTGAAGCGTGAAAACGATCTAGCAACGGACGAGTGACCAGAGTATTTTACCCGGACCTGATTAGGGCTATAGAACAATAGCAGGAAACAAAGAAAAGAAGTAAATTGGAGGAGGAATGTAGGAAGTGACCGAAATAGGAAGAAATAACGTCTTATGCAAATCATGACCTTCTCATGTTGGAAGCTAATATATACAGTATGTATTGCTTTGAAAGTTGGTATCCTTTTACATGAAACGTACAAATTCTCAATTGTTATGAAAGAAACTCCGAGGCGCAGACCTTTACTGAACAGTTGATATAATTAGTCACAAAATTTCCACCTTTTTTCAAATCCCTTAGGCCGAAATTATTTTTAAAAAACGCTCCTCATTACAATGAAGCAGTGCATCAGCAATTTATAGACTCCAAGCGAACCTATGATTCATTTAGAAGGGAGGTTTTGTGTAATATTTTCATTGAGGCTGGTATCTACATGAAACTGCTAAAGACTAATAAAAATGTGTCTGAATCAAACCTATAGCACAGTCCGCGTAGGCAAGCATTTGCCTGACATGTTTCATATTAGGAACGGTTTGAAAGAAGGAAATCTTTTATCGCCATTTTCTTTCAACTTTGTTTTAGAGTACGCCATTAGGAGGGATCAGGTAAACCAGGATGGCTTGAAATTAAATGGTACACATCAGCTTCTGGTTTATGCTGATGATGTTAATATACTGGGAGGAAGCATACACACTACAAAAAAAAACGCGGAAGCTGTAGTAATTGCTAGTAAGGAGAATGGACTACAAGTAAATGTTGATAAAACTATGTACATGGTCATGTCGCGAGATCAGAATGCAGGATGAAGTCACAATATAAAGATCGATAATAGTTCCTTTGCAAGGGTGGAAGAGTTAAAATATTTGGGAACAACCTTAACAAATCAAAATTTTATTCAGGAAGAAATTAAGAGCAGATTGAAGTCAGGGAATGCTTGCTATCATTCGGTGCAGAATCGTTTGTCTTTCAGTTTGCTATCCAAAAATTTAAAGATTAAAAGGTACAGAAATACAATTTTGCCTGTGGTTTTGTATGGGTGTGAAACTTGGTCGCTCACGCCGAGGGAGGAACGTAGGCTGAGGGTGTTTGAGAATAGAGTGTGGAGCAGAATATTTGGGCTTAAGAGAGATGAGGTGACGAGGGACTGGAGGAAACTACATAATGAGGAGCGTAACGATCTCTAGTCCTCACCAAATATTGTTCGGGTGATAAATCGAGAAGAATAACATGGGTGGGGATTGTAGTAAGTGTAGGGGAGATGAGAGGCGTATACAGGGTTTTGGTGGGGAAACCTAGGGGAAAGAGGTTATTTGGAAGACCCAGACGTAGGTGGAGTATAATATTAAGATGGATCTTGAGGAAGTGGGATATGGGGTCATGGACTGGATCGATCCGACTCGGAATAGGGACAGGTCCAGGGCACTTGTGAATGGGATAATGAACCTTCAGGTTCCATAAAATGCGGGGAATTTCTTGACTAGCTGCAAACCGGTTAGCTTCTCAATAAGTAATCTACTCCATGGCTTAAGCCAGTAAGTAAGCAAGTAAGTAAGTATGCATGGAAGTAAGTAAGTTCGTCATTGAAATTTCTATTCTACCAGCTCAATTCAAACAGTATCCTCCTAACCTTTATAGGCTTCTCCTCAATCTTTTTATTCCAGTCTCTCAATTAGGGCAGTGTCTCCGCAACTGGCTTCTTCCTTTGAGATTTGTCTAGTTGCACAACTGTCACAAAAGGACGCCTAAAATACCACATTATTCATCACCAAACAGGCACAAGATTTATTTCTGTCATAAAGGAAAATGTCAAAATATTAAAATGTTCACCTAGAAAAGAAGCTCAATATTTGCTTTTCCGGTCAATAGCAAAAGTAGCGAAATTAATATTAAATGCCAAGAATTTATCTTTCGAACCATACAAGAACTGAGATTAACAACGAAACATCATGTCAATACGCCTGGAGTTCTACTTGTGCAAAGGTTTAAAGATTTTCACCACGATGAAGTTTCAAACTGTGGTCTTCTGGGTAATGACACAGGTAGGTGTAAACGTTCCGGTTGAACATGCTACATCCAGATTCAATTTTAAGACAGAGACAGTATGCTCCTCCGAAATCCTGGTAACAACCAGCCACACTATACGACCTCTAACCCATACGACCACAATGTGAATCACACTGCTTCCGTGCACTACAGCCTGAATCACCAATTCAAGTTACGGGTAAAATTTGTATCTTCAATACAGTAAAGCAATCCGGGATGGTTCCAGGAGGTTAAGGCTCCCAGAATTTCTAGACAATCGGCACATGAAGGCGGCAAAGTTGTCAGCCCTAAGAACCGGCCGCATTTACCCCCAGGAGATACCCGTGGTACTCTTTTCTGTTAGAGGCTGTGTCGACCCCAGGGCAATAGTGCGGCCAGCAGGATTAAGTCAATGAAATATCCCATTGGACCCATCGGGAATACAGACCGCGACCTTCCGGTTTGTAGCGCAGTGCACCAACCAACTGCGCCACCGCGTGCCTCTTTTGCCTCTAAAATGTTATCAAAATTTATGCTTAACTACGCATATTCATGGAGCGGAAAGCCAGAGCCAGTACCGGTACAAATCCTGATGTGAATCTGAGAAGCCGAGTCTTCTTGATTCCTAGCGTAAATCAGTCACGGAAACACAGAGGGTAACTTGTTCAAAACGGGGAAGTTCCTAATGAATATGGCTAATCATCAGGGTTCAAGAAAAACACTAGCGTATTCACTCCTGGCGAGATATTTTGTCACTTTAACCAGTCGTAATTCAAATGTACATTTGTCTGAGCTCGTGTAACACTGGGGTTTTACGGAGCTCGTATTTACTGGCGAATTACCCGAGACCGGCAGCGAGTATTTCAGCCTCAGGCCACCGTACTAAAAATGATAATCAGCAAATGCATTATTTTAACTGTAAAGCGGAAAAAACAAATAAAAAATGTAATAATTTGTTCCCTGGGCTCAGCATCGAATATTGAGATTTTAAAAATCTTCTATAAAAATATTTGTATGCAGCACGCAATAAGACATACATTGTATACTGGCTCGTGTATTTTGTTAAGCAGAGAGCAGACGAGTTGCATTTCTGGAGTGCTACAGCACCTTATGCCGCTGTCTGACACTGCACCCAGGTTATATTTATATGGTGCACTGAGCATACCAGTAGTGGGGAGGAGGAGGGTTTCTGCTCGGAATTGGAATACGATTGTGTAGCTGCTTGGGACAGCTGCCCCTACCACGAGGCAGCCTGAATGATCGGAATGATATCGACAGCTCCATCAGCGGAATTGTCCTACGGAGCTGCTGCTGCTGCTGCCGCTGAAATTGAACTGCCTACAGTGGCACCAATTATTGGAGTCAAGCGACTCGAAGTCAATAAGAAACAGACTTGGTGCAGTTTTCTCAGAAAATTGATCTCTCGTAAAAGGGAAAAGACTACTCGTTAAAGCACAGTTCTGCTAGGCCTAAATAGGGTCAACAAGTTCGAATCACTTTGTTTACTAATCAACGACGCACTGCGAAGCCGGGGTAGCGTAGTCAGTATAGTGTCTAGACTAGGGGTTGGACGATCCGGGATTCTGTATTCCGGCAGGGGCAAGTGGTGTTTCTCTTTTCCACAACTTCCAGAACGAATATGGAACTAGCCAGCCTACTATTCAATGCGTGCCGTCGTTCTTTTCAGGGTTTAAGTGGCCAGGGCTTGAAGTCGACAGTTCACCTCCATCTAGTGTCGAGGTTAAGAATGGTTGGAACTATACCTCTTCTCCCCCAAGATGTCTTCATGCCGTAGATGGGAGTAACTGTTCCTCTATTACCCTTACCGATGTCGCAATGTAATAATTAGCGTTTCTGTTTCCTGTTCTAACTTCCACGTACAGTACAATGACGAATCCGAAGTATCAGTTTCGGTGTTATCGCAAGTCCCTTCAGTTAAATACTGCAATGTAGATTTAAATAAACCATTATTTTATTCTATCTCCCTTAATTCAATTAAAATTTCGGAGGATCAACCTTTCAAAATCTCACCTAGTGTACCGATTATCCTGGCTTAAGGTTTTAAGTATTTACACAAGAATGCCGGGCTAATGTATTTAAGTTGGCCACGACAGCATCATTCCCGATGCTTTGAATTTCATCGAACGTAGTCAACCCTTTTATCATTCGACACGAAAAACTTCTGCAGATAATGTGCCGTCGCTGAATAACATAAGATACTGTCATCATTTTCATATCTACAGTCATCCTACAACTAGGTACGGTAGGCCTAGTACCTTTACACATAAAAAAAGCATCTTTCAACAGATCAAGAAATGATTACTGTTCTTGAATTAACGATACTTCACAAATTTCAAAAGATACGTACGGGAATACGTAGGTTTACACACTACTGTAAATTATGAGTTGGGACACACCCAAAACAGAGTGGTTGTGGTTTATGTGCTGGATAATATTCCAGGATTTTTGTCTAGAGGAACGGAGAAATCTCACGTCAAACTTCACACTATTAGAGCAGAGCTCCAGTTTGAGGCTCGTAAGCAAGAGCTCTCACCTACAAAACACGAGCGCTAACCGCCATACCACGCCCTGCTGTAACTAAACGAAAGATCACTGTAGGTCCTATGCCAATTCTGCTTCAGGTTTTGTAAAAATAATTACGCTTCAGACTTTTCATGTCCAAAAGGTGCTAACGAGGAACTGCAAGGGAACATAGGCCTACTAGCAAAACCGGTGGTTGTGGTGCTCGTAGTAACAGGAGGCCTGTTGGTGGTGGTGGTGGTAGTAGTATTAGTAGTAGTAACGATGAAGATCGCAACAGTTTATGAACTTTAAGTACAATGTTTCTAAAATGGTATTTAGGAAACTCAATAGGGGCCGGGATAGCTCAGTCGGTACAGCGACTCGCTACGGGCTGGAAGGTCCGGGGATGGAATCCCGGTGGGAGCGAGATTTTCCGCACCCGTATAGACCGGCCCTGGGGACCACCCAGCCTCCTATACAATGGGTACCGGTTCTTTCCCGGGGGTAAAGCGGCCGGGGCGTGGCGTTGACAACCCACTCCATCTAGCGCCGAGGTTGAAGGAAGAGTACAGCTATACATCTGCTCCCCCTCTGGGCCTTCGTGGTCTGTTCTAGGGTGAACTTTACCTTACATTATTTAGGAAACTCAATACACTGTAAAAAATTCTCTTATATTTTCGTGCTGCCATACTGGTCGTTTATTTTTACAAGGATAGTAGTTCACTCTTTAATACTTCTGAGTGCAATACTTTGATATACATCTTAGCAAATACAGTAAAGTCTTTGGGAATATATCAAGCCTCTTGTTGTAAGTTCCTACGAATATCCTCAGCAGTCCAAAAAAGATAAACAGATGAAACCGCGGTGTAAATTTTGGAACACGTTATGTATCTCATCAGACTAAGAATCAGCAAACAATATAGGTCAAATAAATTAAATAATCAATTTTTGAAAGGAGCAGGGTCAGCGTAGTCAGGATAGTTACTAGGATACTTGTAGCACAATCTAGGGTTCGTATCACAGCAGGGGCAAGAGATTTATCTCTTTTCTGAAAGTCCAGACATAGTCCAGGGCCTACCCAGCCTCCTGTCTCGTTGCCCGGTGGTAAAGTAGCCGAGGCAAGAGGCGGACCACTCACATCCACCTGGTGACGAGGTTTCGGATAATACAGCACCACCTCCTGTAACACTACGGGCCTACAAGGCATGTACAAGACGACAATATAAGTGACGAATGAGGGACGAAGTTCGTGTGACGCTCCACATCCTTAAAGGCAATGAACACGTTCTTCATACAAGCCCAGGTCAAGCAAACCCTTCGGCGGAAGTGGGGCTTGGAAACCTGATGGAGCTTCGTCACAACACGGGAAGGAAGTGTGCAGCTCTACTCTCTTGTTAACACAGTTCATCACAGTAAGGCTGCCCATTGTGACTGAGTCCCCCAAATCTACAGATTTTCGTAAATTTCTAGACACTTTTCCAAATGTTACTTTATACACCATTTCACACTGCACCGGCGGAACACAAACGCAACACAAACAAGCATGTAAATTTAACATTTTAAAATCTACCAAAGCAGGCAACGTAGGGACAGAAAAATTACTAAAATCATGTTCAGTAGGAGGTCGTTGAACTTGGTCATGGTAGACACAAGTGTAGGCCTTCTGGCTTGGCGAACAAGGTTTAATAGCCGGTAACGTTTCTGGATAACCGGTTATCCCGACTGAAGCTTCTTTGTGGCTTTCATTAGACTCTTCAAACAAATTAAACGACATATAAATCACAGGCAAGTCAGTCCTGTAGAGTTTGCGACCCAGAAATACACAATAAAGACTGTAAACTTGAACAGCATCATTTCACACGCACTTTTGGTACATGCTACTTCAAAGTGCTTCTTGAGAGACGTTCAAATACGCGATTAATTTATTCCAATACGTTAAAAATTATTTATGCTATTGTGTAAAATTTACGTATATTACAATTATTTATGTTTGTATGTTTATATACATCCAGATCTACTAATTACGGCTGGGTAAAACTTCGTTTATAATTCAAACTAACAAAATTTCGTAACCGTAGTGTGTATTCCTGTAACTACTGTCAAGTGCTGAACAGCTTATTATGTTTCATAATCGCTAAAACCTAACATGTTACAAAATCTGCACTGAGCATAAAATATTTATTTCATTTTGCTGTACGATATGTCGCAAACATTGTATCTCTATTGAATGTTTGTGTTAGGTTCAGGATACGCTCAGAAACTAACGTAAGTTTCATGTCAAGTGCCCTTTTTTTCTTAGTCTAGCTAAAACTGCGACATAGCGACGAATTTAATAAAGCTTCCAATCGGCCTATCAAATCCAGCTGTCATCATGTTGTTTAGGACATAAAGACGGGACGGACTGATACAGCGATTTTGATAGACATACAGGTGGGTTGCAGACGGAAGTAAAAGGAGACGCAACCACGTCAAGAGTGGAAGAACACAGAGAACATTCATTTCGGGTCTGGTAATGTGTATCTGTTTGTTAAGGTATACAGCTGGTTCCTGATAAAGGTTATATCTTGTGTTCTAGAAGTCTCCGCGTCGAATATAGGCCAGGAAACCGTTTATCTTGGCCGTGGTTTTGATACGCCTCTAAGAAAGCAAACTAAGGCAAATTCCATTGCACACTGTGCTTCAGTTAACTGAATCATGCCAGACTGAAACCCTGACGTACCAAGAAAGACTCTTGCTTCCACTTACCCTATACCTACATTCAGACCAACACGGCTAAACCTCTTGCAGTGGTACCCGAACGTCTAGTACTGTCAGTATCAAAGTCCGCCCTGAGCATGAACCTGTACCAGTCCCTCCACACCAATACAAACATACATTTTCACGTTACCTGCCCATCTCAATCTCAGTTTGCCATTTAACTGCTATCCACCATATAGGCTCATCAGATTTCTCCACAACTTTTTTGTATCTTCGAAACGAGGGAAGTATCGAGCTCAAGACACTTCCTTGATTTCCAACCTGAAAAGTCCTACGGATGACTGGGATAGCTCTGTCAGTACAGTGGCTTGGTTATGGAAGGAAATGGGGAGCCAGAATTCGATTCTCGACAGGGATAGAGATTTTTTTTTCCACCGCAGCATCCAGACTGTCCTCGGTCTCTGCCTTCTAACAGAACGGCCGTGGTACGAAGCTGATCACTCGCTTGTATCTAGTCCCGAGGTTAAGAATGCGTGAAGCCGTACCTCCAATCCTGCATACGTCCTAATTACGTGATGCTTAATTAGGCAAAGGGACAATTCCACTTTCAACAGAAATGAAAACCTACGTGTAATGAGAAGAAGCACTTTGTACTCCATCCGTGATTCCCTCCCAATATAGGTACAACGCAGCCTCTGCATGACACTGTACAGGGTTGTTGAAAGGGCGAGCACGACGCTGAATATAGCTGCTTACCGAACACTGACCAAATACAAAATGTCGGAAATGGAGCCCAAAAACACAATGGTTATAAAGAAGGTGAAAATTAATTTTGGAAGTTCCGTACTTAACAAAGTATGAATATGGAGGACTTTCGAAAATAAGAAACCTTAAAAAGGAAAATAAAGGAACGAAGGGTAAATAAAAGGAAGAAAGGCAAGGCAAATAAACCTGTAACATACCGTTATGATTACAAAGTTTTGGAAGCCATGATAATTCCGGAGGTCGTTAGTGCATGAAACATACGTTTTCCACCAATAACACCCAGTTAACAAAAAAGGACTTTCTTTTGCGTAAGAGGCAATGACATCATCAGCCCTACCATCTATCTATCATACACACTGCCAAGAAATGCGACCCATTCTTGCTGCAACTCATTATAACAGCCTCTTTTTCATACAATTCAGGTATGTGTTGGTCTTGCTGCATTCTGTGGAGATGTACAGAACGTGTATTGTCCAATATAACTGATATTGGACAATACCAATGGAAACGTTACGTAAGTGCCTGTATGGGTTTCTGTCGTCGAAATTTTCGCGGACAAAATGACATGTACCTCACAATCAAGGTCATGTTTTCTATAACGCCTACGGTTCGTTTTAGGTAGGCATAACTAAACGAACGGGACACTCTCAATGTCAGCGGCAATGGCATAAGGAGTGATCCAGAATTGTTACTCAATACGTAAGTTTCCTAACTTGTTATTTATAAGATTATTGGCATCCATAAATAAGTCAACAACCAATTAGCTACAATTTATAAAAGTCTGCCAAATAAAACACACAACTTCTCTCTGAATCAAACTAAAACGCAAAGGTCCTCCCAAGGAAATTTGTTTTATTCTTTAATAATAATCAGTTCGAACCAGCACTGAAGTAAATTCGTTTGGCTCACTTTATACTCTGTCGATGAAGATGCATTAACCTTTAGGCACCATGCATCCTATATATAGGACAGACGTACCGATACTCCCCAGAGTACTCTTTTTATATATTTAGTCAACTAATATATTTAATTATTTTTTAGACTTTCTCTTGCCATCTTCGTTTATTCCTCCACAAAATGTCGTGTATTTCCTAATGTTACCCTTCTTGGTTAATAAAATATTCACATTTTACTTAAATGGTGTCCTAAACTGTAAATGTTCAACTCCAGGGCCAAAGGGTTAATATGAAATGTGAAAACTACTGTAAAAGTTCGCCCGATTCTAAATTTCGCGCATTCTGAAATATACATAAAATTAAACGCAAAATTATTCCTGTGTTTAATTATGCATAGTGCAATGAAGATTCATATGTATATTAATCACGGCACTAGATAGGAGTGAGTGACTAGTTTCACCCATCCAGCTACTTTGCTACAGAGGACAGAGAATCCAGTACCCACTAGGGAAGAGGCTGGATGTGTTCCAGAGACGGTAGGGCTGCGGTGGCGCAGATAAAACCTCTGTTCACCTGATGGGAATCGTTTGTTCAACCCCTAAGAAGTCACTAATGTCTTGGCCATCCACACTACCTTCCTAACATAAACCCGGATTTCCAGTAAGTCACCCACACCGCATACTTTCCCCATCGACCCCCGCTTATCCCACGCCTAGCAAGTCACTATACTCTCTAAGCCTTCCAAACTAAATTTTAGGTCCCACTAGACCCGCAGTCATCCGGCCAACATCCATTCATTTGATACAAGGAAAGAAACGAATGTGCATGACAACAAACTGTACGTCCTTCATGTTGCCCAGCTGCAAAATTGTCCCAGACCAGTGCCCTCATAAAAATTCAGAACTTCCACAGAAGTGAGCAGTACTCAGGGCATGATTAGGTCAAAATTTCGTCCGGGAAGATGGAATATCAACAAGACAGGGGGTGCAGATATTTTCTTTGAAAATTCAATCTATAAATTTCTGTAATTAAAATTAAAACTGGAACTTGAACCCTGAATTCAGTGGATTAAAATATTCTTTCTTTCGTATGTCTTGACACGTAGTACAATAACACTGGTGGTTTATGTGTTTCTGGTGTCGTCACACATCTTGGGCACCGTACTTGACGTTTTAAAAGAACAGACCTCTCACCCTGGATATTAGAGGCTTAATAATAAAAGGAACCAAACTCGAGGTATTTCACGGAGAACAGAATAGAATACAGACGGACGGGCACCGAGAGACGCATGCACTTTGACAGTGATCGATCTTTTGTGCACCCCTTTAGCTCATTCATTCAGCAGTCCCTTGAAGAAAGTGCAGTATCTAGCTGACATAGATGCCTTCAGAGTCACCTGGTTTCATAAAATGAAGACGTAGATGTCTGAATCTTGATGAGGCCAAGGCCTCACAGTCACAAAGAATGTGTGAGGCTGTTTCAGATGCCTGCTTGCATCTGCTACACTTGGGACTGCTCACCAGCCCCAGTTTAAATAGGTGTCTTTGTAAACGACAGCCTTCCATTAGCAGTCTCTTCAATATTCTTAATTATTCTAGTGATTTCTGCTCATATTGAACAATTCCCCAGCTTTGTTTGCAGAGGGTATTTAAGAAAGCCCTTATCTTGCCATTGCACACGTATGTATTGCCAATGTTCCCCATTCTGCCAACTTGTCCAATCCCTGATCACACATCTGGAAACGTCTGCAGATACGACAAGTATTTCACCTAAATAAAAATGGTATAAATTGTCAACAATTTAAGAAGAATGTACTAGACGCAAACTAGTTTATCTTCCTTATAGAGCCTGTTTGATGAGATAGAACAAAATCAGGGTTAACCAGTGTAAAATTACACATTTTATACAAAATTATATTGGGTATATGAAACAAGCCCCAGCCTCCTATGACGGTCCCGTATTATTATGGATTCTTCGCAGGCAAGAGGCCTTCCTACTACTATCTTACGGCAATAGTAACTCTTCACATTGTAAGCTAAATGAAGTGTAGCCTACTTGAATTGTTACTGAACAACGACCGATAGGCCTACATAGGCAACTGAACTAGAGATCTCTGCTCAACAAGACTTGGCTTAAAAAAGGAATTCGAAGAGCCTACGAAGTTGTCATCCTCAAAGTTACGACGGTGCATAAATATTTGACATTTCCTTAGGTCGATGCGCTCCCCACCTCCACTGCGCTTAAGAGAGTCCTGTCGCGAAGGAAATGGGACCTGTTGCTACTTATGTCCAGGGTGTAAAATCAAGTGCAATTTTTATTTTAAAAAATACACGAAATCCGAAAATGGTGCACTTCAGAGCGATTATAATTCGATTCCTAAGATGCTATTGTTGTAGGTTCGCGCTTCAAATGTCGTTAATTTAAAAGGCCCTGTTAAAATTCAGGTATGGAAAAATTATATGTTTTTGTTCGGTTATCGGCAGCCCTGGCTTTAAGTCAATTAGATGCCATTGCCTATTCGTGACTGTGAATTAGGCACATTAAATTCGAAAACCAAAGATTTAATTTTAACTTACCAGTACAGTTTCAATTGAATTTTGTTCACAGCAGATATAAAAAAAAGGTCTTTCGCTAAGATTTGGGTTTCTTCAATTAATTCCTGGGGTCATTATATTCGTAATTGCTACTGAGGAAACAATATCAAATATGTTTTTATCGTTGCACCGTGCATTCTGTAGTTTATTTAATTACACACACACCAACACATGCACACAAACACACACACACACATATATATATATATTATTTAAGAAGTCTAAAATTTACATTAAAACATTTTAAACGCTCCTAAAGTTATAATTTAAAGCATTCAGTGAATTACTTTGTTATGTTAACTTTGGTGCTGTGGCAGCATGCTGCATGATCGTGTGATCGAAACATGTAGGAGGGTTTTAAATGTTTTAATGTAAATTTTAGACTTCTTAAATTATATATATATATATATATATATATATATATGTGTGTGTGTGTGTGTGTGTGTGTGTGCATGTGTTGGTGTGTGTAATTAAATCAAATATGTTGTTCACATTGCCATGACTCGGTCGCTTGAACTCCGTTTACAAATGCCACGTGGAGGTCAGATACGAATTAAGATAGGGGAAACATTCATACTCAGCGACCTACTACTGGAAGCTTAATGTTACAGATGGGCAAAAACACAAAGACGGATATACGTATAATTTTGTCTGTGCAGAAAAATTGGGATCTAGGAGCATATTGAAGCACAATATTAAAATGAATCTTTAAAAAATCGGCTGGGTTTGAACTGGATTGATCTGGCTGAGGACAGCGACAATTGGAGGGCTGTTCTGAACAAGATAATTAAACCTCGGATTCCATAAAATGCGAGGAAATTCTTGCCTAGCTAAGTAAATTAGCTTCTGAAGGAAGTCTCAGTTCCACGGAATCAATTCATCTGTCAGTCAGCTAGCCAGTCATTCAGTCAGTGCGTGCGGGAATAGACAAATAATTAAAGCAACTGACTTAGAGATGGAATTCGGAAGTCTGATTCTCCGCAGGCGCTAGACTTCTCTCCCCTCTCCCACTTTCACACCAGCTATAGGGCCCACAGCCCGGGGCACACAGCGACGGGAGTGTGAGTGTGAGTACCTATCACCACCGAGTTCCAAGCTAAAAATCTGTCACTATGGTTTGGTGCTAAGGTACAGACGCAGTTTTACTTATCAGTATAGTTCGCATGTATCACCGCAAGTACAGAGTCTTGGGCCATTCCCTTGAGCTGCAGAGTTGTCTGTCTTAGGCCTACAGAACATTTTCAGAGTTTTTGTGATTTAAAAACTCTTTTGCAAACATACATAACTCATATGTATAACATGGTTCCCAAAATTCCGTAGGAGAATTTTTTTTTTTTTGTATTTAACAATGTCGATGATTGTGGCAGAAACTGGCTGGCCTGACATCCACAATCACACATTTTTTGACAGAAGCGGCAAAACTAAGATACAGAAAGTTCAGTACGAAAATACTTTGGTGCTCGAATGGCCTTAAAATAAACAGTGGCTGCAGGAAAGCTGCAACAGAAGTTACAATTAAGAGACGCATAACTTGGTCTCTGATTATTACGTTAAGAACAATAACGGCAGCAAGAGGAAAGTTAACTGAACCCGTCCTTCAACGCTGTAATGTTCTACCTAGCCAGACAGTGTGGTTTGCAGTAGCAGAATTTACTACAAAGTGGTCTCTTAGGAACCGAGAACAGAAGCACGACGAAAAGCTTTGTTTGTGCTGATTGATGTCATTGTTTTTGATCTCTCTGACTCTCTCTTTCATTACGTTTCTCTCACATAAACATAAGAGAAGTTTCATTGACAAAGGATGTCAGCGAGGAATATTACAAAACCCCCCAAAAAAGAAAAGCGGAATAGCAAAGGGAAGAGGATGGGGCTTACGAGGGGAGGAGACGGGGTTCAGGCGGTTGCGCGAACACACACACACACACACACACACACACACACAAACACACACACACACACACACATTCTGTTACAGAGAGAAAGACATGGCCTCCTGAAAGCATTTTGATAATTCTACTAATGTACCACCACTACAACTTCTGCAGCAGAGGTTCCATGTCATAATCCATCGTCGTTACAACCCTCTCCTGAAAGCACTACCAATTCTGTTACCGCGTCCTCCTTACCTCTTTGTTTTTATACTTCAACTAACTTTCCCTTTCGAATCATGTGCCGTTTCTCCTGATTCAACCATCGAAATGAAGTCTGCTATGACCAACTGCAGGAAATAAAACACGACTCTAACTCAGTGACATAATGTCTGTACCAAATTTCGTAAAAATCTACCAAATCTTGAAAATTTTAGATGCCCTCCAAGTTTCGTCGAACGAGGAACACAGGTATGCAGGCAGCATGGTGATCTCGTAGTCTTGATTGCTTCCTTCAGGTAGGGAAGTAGGCTAACAGTGAGACTTACAAACAGTGGACTTACAAGTAGAAATACAACCTCCTCAAAAGACAGACTGATGAAAAAATTCAAGAATTGCATCCAAACGGGATGACTCCCCTGTCCATTTTCTAGTACCGTCGAGGTGATGAACACATACACATACACATACACATACACATCACAGTTAACTATTATTGGCCTATTGTGGGTCCGAACACATTTTAAATTACAAAGAGTTTAAAAAAAACATGGTTTAGTCAAATATCTCTGTTTATTCATAATTTCAGTTAAGGAAACTCTTTATGCCTGTTCTGGAAAAAAATAATGTTTCAACTAATCGACACTCCCTTCACATTTACTTTCTTACAATGTAACATCATTCACAGAATGGGAACACTGCAGGAACCAAATTCTTTCCGCTCCTTCATGGCCTACTATAACTACAATGCAGCTAAAGAAATCCTAATGAGAGATTAATTCGTTTCGTACTTTCCCTGACAGCAGAACTCGTATTTTCCCGGATCAGACAGAAATGATCAAGTGTATAGGAACAAATATTAAATACTACTTCTGCGTGTTTGCATTTTAACCTTCACTACTGACATGCAAGTCATATATGTAGCGCCATATCATGTTTGGATCGGGAAATATGGCTTATGCCCTCCGGCTTTGACGCATTTCTTGCAGCTGTCTCGTAAACTATAAGACTGTCGGAAAATAATTTCACATAAAACTTGTTTTTGTTTTACCTACAACTATTTTCACCTAAAGAACACTACAGCGAGACATTATCACAAGTGTACGTAGATCTTCATGTAAATTACGTGGTACTTTTTTTAAGATTTTATCCAAAATTGAATTTAACCCACATGTTTGGATAAAAATAGCAAATAAGAGAATTTACGAAAATGTCCCATTGTATTTATTTGTTAATATTATCTGCCTTGGCACAAAACTTTGAAGATAAGTGTTAGAAAATCTACATAATTACAGAAGATGATATAAATTTGTTTAACGTATTTTAATTTGCAAAACTTCTGAAGACCCACACTAAAAGAGTCTCTAAACAGATGAATAGTACATACGTATAAACCCAATCTTTAAATGACTTATCTGCCACGGAAGTACGTTAGTTAATATGAAATACTGAGAATTCTTGCACAAATCTGCGTCAGATTTGGTATTATAAATCGGCATTTAAGGCTGTCACGTACATTTTATTTGGGTCTACAATTGTCCATCAGAATACCTAGCTAGCAAGAAGTTAAAATCGAACTGTATCGATTTTATGCAAGACGAATAACCATACAAATATATACGTACAGTCTTCACTGAGACGTTCAACTTTTATGTGAAATATTCTTCGCTATGGCGAACATACAGCAAAGCACAAACGACAAAAAATCCCTGGCCCTATTCAATGGAACTTACAGTGCAGTTAACTCTGAAACAATGAAGTATAATAATCGGTAGTAGGACGACTGGTCTAGAGGCTGGCTGCTGAGAAATATAAGTACGTCTTTAGGTCCCGTGAGCAGAATGCTGAAGAAAATCGTAATATACAGAAATATAACAAATCCCTTCAAATGAGACAAAATTCAAACACATCTGAACGATACTTAACAAACCATAACTGCATAAACGAAGAAATCAAGAGCAGTTTAAACTCGGAAGGTACAGAATCTTGTTCCTTCCCTTTTGATAGTACCGGCATGAAAATACAGAGATTTATAATTTTTCTTGTTGTTGTTATTAAATGTAAACCTTGGCCTCTACTTAACAGGAAGAACACGGGCTGAGGGTGTTCGGGAACAGAGTGCTGAGGAAGGCGTATGGGCCTAAGAAGGAGAAAGTAAAAAGAGACTGGAGAAAACTGGATGAAGAGGAGCTGCATAATTCGCACTCCTCCTCAGGTGATCAAATCAAAGTGGGAGGAAAGACCTAAACACAGACGCACCTACTGTACGATGCGGTAAGATAAGTTATATATATATATATATATATATATATAACGTTCATTATATGCGGAAATTTAAGGTCAATAAGCTTGCCGTGCTTTTGGGTTCGTTTTTAAATTGAACGCCCTGTATAATCTAAGGTCACTAGACGGAACACTGGTCGAGTGATATTTTTATTGGCTGCCACTGTAAATATATTACAACTTACAAGCCACTAATAGCAACAGGAGTTTACTATTAAACAAGACGTGACGTCTTTATAATGTTCTGTATTAGCTACGTATATTTTGCATAATAATAATAATAATAATAAAGTACATGTTAATTTTCGTACTATCCATTTGTCAGTATTGAGTTTTTTCATAAGGTTTACCGCCTAACCTAACATCAACCTGCAGACACTAAAAAGGAGAAGAATAAGTGTTCTGAAAACTGTTGTATAGTAAAGTCATTCGGGCTGCCTAGGCCTCTATAGTCATGGTCAGCAGCAGCATATAAAAGTAACCAGCACACAAGTCCAGGAACTGTTGTACGCATCTACATAAAGCATTCCGGAATTTCAAACAATCATCTCAAGCTTTGTAGTGGTTTGCTCTACCATATTAAAAATCGCCTTAAAAAGTTGCCGAAAAATAAAATGAGTTTTGATAACCCACCTGGAAAGCAACAAAAAAAAAAAGACTTACACCAATAAAAAGTCCAAAATATTAACGTTGATGTTTTTAATTAATCCTTCTCCGCACATACGTAATTAGTAAAATGGCTGTCAGGTACTACACACAGCAGAATTACACAAAAAGTTGAATCTGCAGTGGAATATAAAAGGCAAGGCTAAATTCCAAAAGTTATGAAATAGAAACAAACTAAATAAAGCCCTAAAAAAAGCAACTAAAGGGCTTCCTTTCAACGAACAAACATCATAATTAACTAATTATTTTACAATTTATTTGAAGAAAAGAATATACGAGTAATTATTTCGCTTCTCTACAAACTTGTGTAGTGTTTACTTCCTTTTTTCATCCATTCTAACAACCTGTTTGCCTGAGTAACACGAACCTCTGTTATTTGCCCTGTATATGTAACATAATGCATTTAGAACATCAGATCGTCACCACACGTCTGAACTTTCGAACGAAATAGAAAGAACGATATAGAGAAGCTAGTTCCAGAATGTTTGTTGCCTGCGTAGAAGCTATCGTAGCATGCAAATCATCGAGATTAGAATTATAACTACAAGAAATAACAGTATGTGCCAGAAATTTAATTTTAATTTGATGACAGCACTGATTCCTCCTTTAGAGTATACCTGTTTTAGTGCAGATGGGAACAACTGAACTGAAAAAGCAATATGGTCCATGAAATGGCAATTTGTCGTAAAGCACACAGTTCGTCAAATTGAAATTGCCGCGTTACTAGACAGCTTGGTTGCAAAAACACCTTCTGTCAAAATGTTGTGTTCACAAAAATATTGCTTGTCTTCATATTTTTATAAAAACGTAACATGCTTGAAGTGTTGGTCTGTTGAGGATCGGTCAAGCTTTTCTTGTCTCATTGTGTGCCGATGGAATACGATAAATTGCTGTTTCATACGCGATAGTCGAAATGCCCTGTTATTCACGAAGTGAAGATTCTAAGAACATCAGCGCACTGACTGATGTGTATAAATTTAATTTTGATAATACTTTAAGCAACAATATTCGTAGGGATTTTGTTCGACATAAATGATGATCATTTTCGAACACGTATCTTACTTCGATACGATTTAACACAACAAAGTAAAAATACACACTTTAAGTAACATATACCATACCCGAGGCAGACGAACTGATGTACAGTACTTATAGCCAGTTTTGTGTAGATTTTCTGACAGAGATAAAAAATCTACTATAGAAGAAAGTAGACAAATTGCCAACAAACAAAAGAAAATATATATGGAAATAAAACGTATTTACAAGAAATTTAAAATAAAAATATTTAGTTTACACAGTTATGTACTGAAGATGTGAGGCAGCAGGTTTCTCCAAACCCCGGTAGGAGAACCACGCAGTGTCATAACCCAGCAACTGCAATTTGACCTTGCACCACCGTCAAAACTTCAAACATCATAAAATAAATATCTTCATGTATTCGAACGACAACCAGAAAATATTTAAGTGAAATCCACATGACACAGCGGTGTGAAAATAGGGCAGAGTAAACATGAAGTGAAGACCACGTCTGTGTCTGTAAGCAGAACTCACACAAGGTCAAATGCATGTCCTCAGATATAATTTGCTTTTTATTCTACCCGCAGTATCATAACTTCTCCCACATTTCACACGTCTTCTGCGTGTGCGCGTGCGCGCACTTGCTGACCGTCACTTTTGTGTGTGTTCAAAAAATTCTCAAGACCTCCAGGCAAGCTGTCAGTCCATTGCACTTAGTGAAGGCGATATAATTACTATCATAAAAGCAGTGATGACGGGTTCACTCTCATTCACACCCTCTCATTCCTCTGTCCTACGGTTCGTCCTTTGTGCAGGTAAAGGAGGACTGGGGGCAGCGTTATGTCATATGTGTGTGTGTGTGTGTGTGTGTGTGTGTGTGTGTGCTACTACGGTGGTAGCTTCTACAAATGAAAACTGCTTCTAAATACAAAAGAACAGAGAAGGAACGGGTCAAATTGTCTCATTGGCTTTATGGACGATTTCTCCTAACCCGCGGGCATTTAATGTAATGTATATGGCCCTTTCTCGCAGACAAGTCTTCCTTTGAATAGCCTCACACCTTTCCGCTTATCTTTTGTGGACAGCTTTTCAATGTACTTAATGTCCTCTGCTCATCATCAGACACGTCTCACAAATTCTGCACTTTAGAAGCACAGCCATTTACCCCTAAGGCTTACGTTATATAATAAGGAAGTCTTCACAAAATTTATTTTGCATTTATTTATTTTGCGCAAAACACTTCTCTTACTTAATATTTATACAGAACTTCACGCCCAGTCTTAGAACAACAACATAGGAAGGAATGGCGGGAAATATAAAAATAAACAGGGCTTAAGAGAAGAAGCCAGTCACTTCGACACATGTACCGTAATTACTGATATGACTAATACGGACTTGCGAGAAGGAATCGTTCAAGTAAAGGTAGCTTTTAAATAATATACACGAATCTTAATTCATTGTTCATGCAGTAAGGTCAATCAGTCCCATTACAGGCCCGAGGTGTCCAGAGGGTTCCAGGAAGTTAAGGTTCCCAGATTAAAGTTTCCCAAATTACGTGACAGGATTGTGGTAAGGTTGTCAGCCTTACGCACCGGCCGCTTTTTACACCCAGGAAATACTCCTGGTACTCATTTCTGTTGCAGGCTGAGTTGACCCCAAGACCATGGTGCGATCGGAAGGATTATGTCAATGAAAAATTCCAATGACACCATCTGGAATCGAACCAGCGACCTTCCGATTTTTAGCACAGCACCTTAACCACTATGCTACCGTGGTCTCTTGCAATAAGACGGATATTAATGAACGGAACAAATCGGCTAGCTAAATACTAAATAAAAATACTGCATTTCTGAGACTTCAAGAAGGATATTTGCAACACCAGATTTAACAAGCTTAAAATTGTACAGGCTTTCATTATGTGACGATTCGTGAACCCGGCGCAAGAGCCGAACTATTCTCGGTCTGCTTGCAGTGTCATAATTTGAAAACTCCGCAATACGGATGAGACTTAATGTAGTAGGAAGGTCGGCTACAAAATTAGTGGCATAGAACATGATTTCGTAAATACGAAACGTACACTGACTCTAGTTATATCAGGGGGTCATCGTCGAGGGATTACCACAAGTCTCCAACACTAAAGAATCATTTTGGCCTCACAACTGTAAGGATTTTCGTGAGGTGGACACACTTGTGACACAATGGCTGACAGCGTAGGACACGGACTTAAATCAAACGCGAGGAAAAAAGCTACTCTCACAAGACGATGTCTCATTAATGGCGTGTACGATGTAAAAAAGCGGTGGGATCGCAGAACTACTAAGTTTGAGCTGTTCTTATTAGATTCACGAATAAATGAGACAATATATACATACAAATTCCGTAAACTTACCTTCTAGCCAGGGTGACACTATATAAAAAGCACAGTTTTGATCCAATATTTTCTGCGTCACGACTTAAAAACACTGTTGCATTTCTTGGCCAGGTTGTGTAAAGCGTCACGGTATCATTTATTTAACATTTCACTACAGACTAGTGAATGAAGACGGAATGGAGCTAGAGGATCCAAACCACAAATGTTAACTTTATTGTTAACCCTTCCTGTCGCATTGTAAAACTTGGTCTCTCACTTTCAGGCAATACAGGGTCATCGAAAAAGATGGACGGGATTTGAAACCGCTATAACTTAAAAGGTACTAGACGGATTTACGCGTTTGCATCTTAAAATGTTCAGAAAAGTTTAAAGTTTTAGACTTACCTTGGTACATTTCAATATGTGCAACGTTTGTAGCTCTGGAGACGTCCAAACGAAATTCTATCTCCTGCCACGTTTTCTGAATCATGTCTCGTGTTACAGTTTCAATGGCTGATGTGATCCTTTCTTG
>Ga0131853_10002572_pt1 | contig 32418 bp, 21 predicted proteins | sample TergutLab28metaG_FD_92764 | JGI IMG/M metagenome (GOLD analysis project Ga0131853, IMG submission 92764) | Labiotermes labralis P1 segment gut microbial communities from Petit-Saut dam, French Guiana - Lab288 P1 (version 2) (version 2) | ecosystem: Host-associated > Arthropoda: Insects >... | reverse complement strand
CCCGTTGCGCTGACCACGTGACACCCCTCTATCCGCAAAAGTTGGCACTAACTTCGCCGACCGGCGGCGGCCGCTCTGTCGGTATAGTTCGCGTGCGGACTAAGGCCACGGAGTTTTTTATATTGTTCAAAGGTTCTGTAACTAAAGAGCTGTTTCGTACAGTGTAGGCTATACTGTTAAGCAAACCAAAACCAGTCACAGCGGTGCGCCAAGACCCCTTTCCAATACACGTTCAGGCCACCCGCAGCCCATATCCGGACGTATGAGCAGCCATATTTGAAACTTGAGAGCATACTTTGCGCCAGAGTGTCAGGGATATTTTGCCCGCAGTTTTCGTCCGATTCTGATACAATTCGTTACAGCAGATGTCCATAAAGATTTACCGAGTAACCGTGCATTCCGCGTAAATCGCGGAGGTAAAACCACGCTTTATTTAAGGGCCCAAACAATTATCTTCAAAATTATTGTCTGATTTCGATGAAACTAAATACAAGAAACCCGCAAATAATGTTGTAGAGCAATTACGAGATTCGTGAAAATCGGCGCAGGAAGGGTCGTACTCTTTCATGAGTGTCAATGAAATTATATTCACGCGTGTACGTGAAACCGTACCACATTTTTGAAGTCTATTATTAGACATATTTGTTAACTGCATTTGGGCTGACACCCGGTGGCAGTAGTACAGTACACATTTACACACAAACAATACACAGAACAACACAAGTATAGAATGCCTTAGCAAAGCAGGTGTGCTATGCCAGGCAGTATACCATTTGCAGTCTTGTTTATTTAGTCAACCTATGGTACTGAATGAAGAGTGGCTCTACAAGTTATACCCTTTCTCATTACACAGTAGGGGTACGCAGTGGAGCAGTTGGTTGAGGCACAGCGCTACTGACTCTAGGTCGCGGGTTCGATTCCCGATGGTGAAACTGAAAGTTTTCATTTACATAATCCTGCTGGCAGCTCTATGGCCCTGGGGTCGACTGAGCCTCTAACAGAAATGAGTAACAGGAATATTTCCTGGGGGTTGAAGGCTTGCAGAGGGATCGTTTTAACTTACCTTTTTACACCTACGCAATCTGTCTGAAATCCTTTGCTACTTCATTCCTCTCAGATTAAACCCCTTTTCACAGCACTCTGTTTCCAAGTCCCGTAACTAACCAACTTCCTGGAACAGCGTATTTCTTCAGAAGGAAACAGTCGTCATCTGGACAACATAATCTCAGTTTTAATGGAAACAGTCGCCATCTGGGCAAAGCAATTCCCGTTTTAATGGAAACAATCATCTGGACAAGAAAATCCCTGTTTTATGGAAACATTCGTCATTTGGCCAAGATAATCCCGTTTTTATGGAAACAATCGTCATCTGACCAAGACAATTCCCGTTTTTATGGAAATAGTCATCTGGACAAGAAAATTCGTCATTTGGCCAAGATAATCCCGTTTTTATGGAAACAATCATCTGGACAAAAAAATCCCCGTTTTTATGGAAACAATCGTCATCTGGACAAGAAAATCCGTTTTATGGAAACATTCGTCATATGGCCAAGATAATCCCCGTTTTTATAGAAACAATCGTCATCTGGACAAGTTAATCCCCGTTGTATGGAAACAATCGTCATCTGGCCAAGATAACACCCGTTTTTATGGAAATGGAAATTCGTTACTGCGTTCTAGAACACCTGCCACTTATGCCTTTGGAGTACCTTAACTTACTCCCCTTACGTATATCAATAGCTTATGGTAAATACGGTGACAATGCTCAGGATTCACTCTAAGGGAAGTATTACAGTGATAGCGTCCAGAATAGAAACAGCAGTTGGCAAAGGGACATTAGTGTGAACGTGTAATCAGCAGAGCAGACAGCAGAATATATGAAATGGCATAGACTTTATGTAATTTGGTCACCACAAGTCAGAGCATACAACAGAGCACGGAAGGAGGAAGCAATCATGAAGACGGAAGAGGCGAAGTTTGAATATTCTCAATGGAGGACAGCCAAAGTGGGTGGGCTAGAGGGTGGAGACAGCGACACAAAGGGCTAGGTCTAATGTGCTTAATTCAGTAATTGCGCTACCTTAATGAGACCAAACTAGAGAACTTGACTACAGCAGTGCCTGTTATCATTACTGTATTCCAGGTCAACCTAACTGCAAGCAAAAGCCACAGACATCCATCTGCAACGCTAGTGGCATAAGACTCAACATGTAACAAGCTTCAAGAAATTATGTTAACTCACAAATATATTTACTTCACTGCCACTAACTTTCAAACAGTAGGATTCAGCAAAAATTATTCACCCGTACAAAGCCTGCTGTTAAAATTCGGTTGACATCTGCGTCCATAAATATGCACTTCCAGGCCGAACTCACAGAGCCTGTTCTGTTACACATATTTACACTCAGGCAGATCTAGTGCAGTAAACGCAGAATTGCACGTTTGTAACTGAGTAGACAGGCATATTCGGTCCATAGGAAAGCGTGCTGGACTCGTGCAAAAATGGCCATACCATTGAGCATAAGCCAAAGATGTCACTGCTTGCAATGGCAAGTGCGTCACAGATTGTCGTAATTACTAAATTTCTTACTGGGGAAAAAATTTTTATTTATGCATTGGCATAGATTTTTATCTTTTTTATTTTGTTTATCCAATTGTGTTGCCTAAATTACAAGGTAGTTATTAATTACCATCAACATAGCTAATGTTTGTTATATATTACACTTGTTTGAGGCACTGCGCTACAAGCCGGAAGATCGCAGGTTCGATTCCCGATTGTCTCATTGGAATTTTTTTTATTGACATAATACTGACTGGCCGTGGGGCCCAATGTATACCGGGTCTCTCTCCCGGGGTTAGAGCAGCCGGGGCGTTAACCACCGACAACCATCTAGCGCCCAGATTAAAGGAAGAGTAGAGCTATACCTCTATACCACTTCTGGGCCTTCGTGGCAGGTTATGTGGTGAAATTCACCTTTACTTTATTTGTATGAATGTTTATATTTCCATATCCAATTTCATACCCTAGCTAAAATGTTGTACCAGTTTGCGAGATCGTACTCAAAGATAAATAGATTTCATACAGCCGCCATCTTACTATTTCGAATTTTAAGAAAAGACACGTTAAGAAAAATCTTGTATTTTGCCAAGATCCGATGTCATATTAAGAAGCTCCGAACCCACCAGTTACTGCCTGCACCGCGCTAGTAATGCCGACTGTACGACAACGGTAACTGCGGGGCTGGGATGAACTCCAACGAAAGTTTTTCATTGCACGTGTCCTGAAATCACCAACTGGTTCACAATTTCCAGATTTACTATGTTCTCTTTATTCTCGACACCCACAAAGCAGTGGAGCCCACCTTGCTCGGAACCCTTCCATTCGTACGCGATTTACTCTGTGAACAAGGAATATTTGCAGGGTGCCACGAAGCGTAATTTGAAAGCACAACGGGGTAATCACCTCTCTGGTTCAGACCCACGCAACGAGGAAACTCGCCCCTCCTCTCTCTCCCCTCCCCCCGCTCTCAACTAGATTACTAGAAACACGAGTTATGACAGTTTGAACACTGTTTGCCACTCACATACTTCACTTAAGGGGTGGGAGAAGGTCTGGTATCCAGGTTCAACCAAACTCTCATTAGAAGTTTCAAATTTGAGGAAAATTTTAGAACCACTGACGCCGGATGACCAGAAATAGCCGACAGGAGTTTCCTCCAGCTAACAATTAGTCATCATCACCCGTCACGAGTTACGCCTTGATAGACCTGTTTCGGCCTAGTCTAATAGTCTCTTCAAACGTCTTCCAAGTCGTCCTCGTCCATTTGCTCTACAATTCAGCTTCATTTTTTGCATCCTGTTGTTTTTCGTTCTGTTACATGTCGCTTTAACAACTATTACATAAAGAAATTTAACCCGTATAAAGCGTAATGAAGTAAACTGTCAGTCACAACAAAACTTGGCCAACTTGGCCGAAACATGTTGTAAAGTACACTAAATCTCTGATAACAATACACTTTTTGTTGTGACTGACAGTTTACTTCGTCACATTTTATAGCGAAATTTACTTGCTCCTCCACTCAGTATAAGAATAATGACAGTGTTTCTCGAAATACCAAAGCCGATTTTGCGCTCCCTTAACCTTGTCATCCTGGGCGCCTGCCCAGTTAGCCCGCCCCCAAAGCCGGCCCGAGTCACAATTCCAACATATTTAAAGCGCTATACTTGGAAATTTTGGATTATGTTTGGTGGGGTTGCCTTTACGGTCTCCCCCGAAGGTAGTAGCAGCAGGAACACAAATCACTGTGCCAAAGAACGTAGCCGCAGTAGCTGCGAAGTACAGTAACTCTCTTGGAAACTGACACTCATAGTTACTCGAATAAATAGAAATTTATATCCTATGATGGAAACTGTAGGTTCCAAAAAAGAAAGCTATAGGAACCTATTCCGACCCAGCTAAAGCAAAGTCAAATTTTTACAACGTGTTCTCTCAGACATATTTAACGGCATCCTCCCCTCTACGCCTGCGGCTCGAAGTGGCGTCTTTCCTTCTGGTATTCGAACCAGTACTTTGTTAAGAGCAGATTTAAATTTCGAAGTTTATAATTACGCCATTTACTCCACCCTCCATTCTCTCAAACCACAAATATTTTCTCAGCTCTTGTTTCTCGAACACACGCATTAAGATGCAAACTTCAACAGTTGGATGTTTGAGACGCCCTTGAATATGGTCCCAGCAGCGAAACACGTCGCCCTACTTTGAAAAATACAACAATGAACGGGTGTGATCTCTTGCAAAATAAAATAAAAACGTTTCTATTCACCAACGCCGTTGGTTGACATCAGCATACAACAGCAGTTGGTGTATCCCAGTCCAAAATCGTCCTCCTACCACAATACCTCCCTTCAGAACGATATATTCTGAAGCAAAATCAAAATGTCATGACCTGGGGAAGGCTAAAATGCGCATTTCTGTTTATTACGTAATAAAAACAGTGTTGTCTAAGTTTTCACTCATTTAGGGGTGATTTAACACGTCTTGTAGCGTCAAATGGCATGATTATTAAATCTTGATGCATATCACGTGTGTGCTGAAGGTCAGGGAAAATACTGTTTGCTTGACTTTAAATGCATCTGTTCTTAGGAACTGTCTTGCTCACGTCACGAAGCGCCAAACAGACTGACGGTATTTTTCGAAAGAACATTTGGTCAACAAGAGAGACAATGTACGTATAAACGTATCATTAAGACGCGTTCGAGCAACCATATTTGCCGTGGAAACAAGAAGTACCTCATATTCTGAGGGTGTGTCTACAGCCTTAGTTATCCTGCATGCAAAGTGCAGGCGCCTTATTATGTTGTCATCCATGGCCTGTGTGGCTGTACAATATTTTTCCACGTTATCTCATAAATGGCAGGATTTTCGAAGAAAAGCCTTTAAAAACAAAAGGCGTTTTGCTTATCCCTACAATCTTTGTCTGAAACATTTCTCATTTCAAGAATAATTCAGCTAGATACTGTCATAAATGTACATATGTCTTCACGTAAAGCATCTGTTATTCTTGACAGATTTTAATGAAATTTCAATTTATCGACAAAATTTTTCGAAAAAAGTGCAAATATCAAATTTCATGAAAATCCGTCCAGTGGGAGCCGAGTTGTTCCACGCAGGACGACAGTTCAGAGTGAATACTCTAGCCAAATCCCTGACCGTAAGCTAATTTTGGGCTGGTTTTTGTTTTAAGGTTACCTTTTTGCCCCCACCATGAACATTATCTAACCTGATAATGGAGACAGCAGTTTCCTCTGAAGCACCACTCACCTCTACCGGATGTCATATCCCACAAGGCAGTAATAATCAAAGAATAACTGCGAAACTTCAGAACTGAAAGTCGGTAATCTCTCCCCACAAGTAGGCCTGAGCACATAAACAATCTGGACGCTATATGAACGGAGTGCACGAAGCTGTAAATCACGGTGCGAGCATTATTGCGCCATTCCAATAACCGTAGGTATTTCATCGCTCCACACAATGGCTGTGGTAATTTATATGGTCAATATTGCGGTATAACTACCCGTTCTGCAAGCGCCACACAGCGTGCAGGAATGATAGTGTCTGCCAATCTGTCAACTGCAGACAATCAAAATGGGTTTGCATCCACACACACTGCACGATACGAATTCCAGCAAGTGGGCTTACTGAGAGTACTTTCTGTTGGCATGGTGCACTATGGCGGGTTGGAGCGCGGGCCATTTCACGTCCTTGTATCAACTAATGCTCTTACTTTGCCCTAAAAGTCTATATTTTATTTCATGTTTTCCATATTCAGTGCAACCGACTGATTATACAGCATTTAATATAACTGCATAACCAAGAACCACTGCCACTATACGATGTGCCTCCTACATGTTTCGGCCTTCACGTGGCCATTTTCAGGGAGGTCCATAAAGGAAGAATACAATGACAGAGTGATGTGCATATGTGGAGCCAAAAATACGTTTTCAATTAAAATTGCTAAAAATACTTAAAAGATAGACTAATTACAGATAATTTTCATATAAATATTGTACATTTAATGGGAATATTCATCTTCCTTTGCTGACAAACATCTACATCAATATATCATCCTCATTCTGGGGAAGTTATGTGTTTTTGACTGGTGCTTATACCATGGCGGATGCCCGAGTACTCAAGTCACAACACCCATTACTTTCTACCTAGCATTAAACTGAATGGCTTTTATAACAGCCACGGAGTATTTTCTGCGCGGTACGAAATTAATATTCACATTTACGCCTAATTCAGGTTATTCTTGATCTCTAAAATGTTAATATTCAGCCGCCAAATTCGTACCTATGCTTAAACACTGCGCCATAAAGCGGCATGGGGCAGTAAAGGCAACGCTCCATGCATTCTTAACCTCGATGCGAGACAGAAGTCAGTACCCAGCTTTCTTCTCTGACAATATTACACGTTGTACGCGGTGTAGGGAAGGAGGGGCCTCCACGGACGGTCTGGAAGTGGGCGAAGAAGAGAAAAGCCATGCCCTCGTACAAAATCGGAGCCCGGTTATTTTACGCACTGTCACCGGCTCTAGAGCTACCAACTGATTGATTCTTAGGTTATTTAAAGTACTACGAGCCGCAGTTTGGCTTGAAGCAACTGACTATATCTCACCGTTCAACAAAACACAGTGAAACGTAAACTGTATTTCTCTTTATTTTGACACAGCGTGGGCCGGGATAGCTCAGTCGGTGTAGCGACTCACTACGGGCTGGACGGTCCGGGGATCGAATCCCGATGTGGACGAGATTTTCCGCACCCGTCCACACCAGTTCTGAGGACCACCCAGCCTCCTAAACAATTGGTACCAGGTCCTTCCCCGGCGAAGCGTGGGGTGGCGTTGACCACCCACCCCCATCTAGCGTCGAGATTAAAAGAAAGAGTAGAGATATACCTCAACTCCCCCTCTGGGCCTCCATGGCCTGTTATAGGGTGAACTTTACCTACCTTATTATGACATTGTGGTGAAGCCGGGATTTTTCAAGTAGGAGCGACCATAAGGGGGATCAGGGGAGGATGCAGTACCCCAGCAATGCAGCAGGCACATTTTTTGAAAATTTCATTTAAATATTACTGCATTTTTATTGGATTTCAACATACTTCTATATTGCTCTAGTTTCCATGCAGAATACTATACAAAAATATGACATGAAGATACTGCAACATTTAGAATTATGTTCCTAGCAAAAACATTACACAAAACATGGTGCAGAGAATTTATAAATGAAACATAAACTTATTTGACAAAAGATGTCAGAAGTTTCTGATTCCCAGAATTCTTTAGTCAGAAAATATTTTATTTTCAAGAACTTAGAATGTATATTTTAGTGATCTTGACAGCTCAGAATGGGGATGGGGGTTGGGGGATTAATTGCTCTCATCCTCGCCCTGCCATGTCACTGTAATGGTATGTTCAAAGTTACCTTACGGTAGTCTTCGATGCCGACTTTTATGGCCTGGAAATGGCCCACCCAGCAGGAAGGAACCACAAGGGAAAATGTGAAATTGGAGGTTCTCATGGGAGTGGCCATAAAGATTACTGTCCTCTGGGATGTACACAACAGGATATCACATCCCTGAAAACAGCAAATTTCATAACAAACAAAAGGTCTGCATAGTGGATATAAATATTGCATTCTTAGCCAGGATACCTGGTCCCATGTCACATGGACAACACACTGACAAATAAAAATATGTTTATCTTATGCGTATTGGACCGTGCATCATCTTGATATTTGAATAAAGGTTGACCAACTAGATGACACCTGCTTTATCATCTACTGCTCAACATGTTTCAGACGTTAATATGTCCATCTTCAGGAGCTTGCGACTACTTGTTGTGTTGTGTAGGCTGACTTGAGGAGTGCTAGTGGTTCAGCCTGCACTCGGATACCGCATCACCAACAGACAATCCCGCTACATAACACCAGCACGCCTCAAGTCAGCCTACACAACGCAACAAGTAGTCGCAAGCTCCTGAAGATGGATGTATTGTCTGAAACATGTTGAGCAGTAGATAATAAAGCAAGTGTCATCTAGTTGGTCAACCTTTATTCAAAAATATGTTTAATTCAATTCTCATATTACAACACACCTTTAGCTGTAGTACTATATACATTAATCAATGATCACTTCAGCTCCAACACAAATACATCCAGTTTATTGACACCCCTCATTTCAAAATGCGTCAAGCAGCATGCAGAGTTTAAACAGTCAAAACTAGCATCACAGGGTGAGTCTTGTAAAAGTACTACCCGCATTCAAAATGTGCAGGAACAGCAAAAATTGGTAGGTGTGGTGGCCAAGTTTCCCACAAAAGTTGTCAGTGCCTGAAATATGCTTTCTCTAGCGCTCTGGCAGTAAACCCTCACAAACTGCAGATGTGTCGAGCCACAACAGCCAAACACAAGGAGACAGAGTCAGAAGTATGACACTCTGTGAGAACATACGTGGTTTGTCTCAAAAGTAAGTGTACTGATTTTCCTATGTATGAAATATTAAAGTAGCACCTCATTGATGTATATCGGCGTGTTGGTAGTGATCTTGGCTGCATGTCCATACTTGTTTCAACTGGATTGGTTGAGTCAGTCGTGCGCTACTGCTGTTTGTGTATGGTTGTGTTTTATAACCTCATTACGTTTGCGATGCAGGAAAATATCGAACAATGGTACGCTATCAAATTTTGTGTGAAACTCAACAAATCTGCCACAGAAACATTTGCTTCTTTAACCGAAGCTTATGGAGATGCCACTCTTTCGAGAACCATGGTTTTTAAGTGGCACAAAGCTTTCAAAGAGGGCCGAGAAAATGTTGAAGACAACCCTTGTTCTGGAAGACCAATCTCGTCAACAAATGATCAAAATGTGGAAACGGTGCGAGCTGTGATTGCGAAAGACCGCCGAATGAGTGTCAGGATGATTGCAGGACAGACAGTTAATCACGCCTTCTACAAAGATGTCTTGGAATGACTTCAAAAACGGGTTCAGCGAGTCTGAACGGACATTGCAGACCGGGTGCTGCACCATGATAACGCGTCAGCTCACACTGCGCTTTCAATTCGAGAATTTCTGGTGAAGAAAAACATTCCTGTACTTCCACATCCTCCCTACAGCCAAGATCTAGCTCCATGTGATTTCTATCTCTTCTCTAAATTGAAATTGAAGTTGAAGGGTCATAATTTTGGGATGATGGAAAACATAACCAATGAGCTACACACACTTACAGAAAATGACTTCCGGTACTGCTATGATCAGTGGAAAAAACATTGGACCCATTGTGTAACTTCCCGAGGGTCACACTTTGAAGGAGATAACTTGTAATTTCAGATGAGTCCAATAGACATTTAAATAAAAAATCAGTACACTTACTTTTGAGACAAACCACATACAGTCTAAGGTTGGAAATATTGTTTGCCTGAATGTGTAATTTTTAGTGATGAGTACACTTTTAACTACTTAGGACAAGTGAACACTCAGTGAGAATTTACAGGTGAGATGACCCACATGATTCTGTAATATGCACACTACAGCCTCTCAGTCTGCTGCATTCAAGTCTATGGTCCGATGACTTTTGTTGAAAAAACACATGTACCTGACAGTGGGTACCTACACACACAGGCTACAGAATTTACTGATCCTGCAACTTACAGTGAGCTGTTCAGATAGAAATGTTGCTGGTCAGCAAGCTTGTTCACTGCATAACCTGCATCAGCATGTGCAATTTTTTTTTTTTAACAACAGTTCCTCAGTCAAGAGGTGGGACCAATTCTCCAATTTCGTGGTGTCTTCGTTCATTGGACCTCGATCTGATGTATATTTTCCTCTGCAGGCACAATAGGAGTTATGTTTACCAGTCATCATTAGCAAATTATCTTCACCAATTACAGCACAGCATTACTGCAGAGAATGCAACAGGTATAACAGGCATGCCAGAGTCTGGAGAGACTGAATACTGCTCGGATGTGGGCCTCATCACTGCTGATACCCACTTTGAAGTTATGTAGCTGGATTCTGTACACTGTAACTTGAGGTCCTCATGCCACATACTCTGATCTGTCATAATGCAAAAACACACATATTTAAACTGTGAAACTACTTTTGACTGTATGTGTTCCATGGCCATGCATTAAAAAATATGCTATACTTATATGAAAAATCAACAAACGCACATTTATAAGCATGTTCAATCACATATTATTCTTCAACATCTTTCGGTCACTCTTGTGACCATCATCATAATCACCACAAGCGATCCATTCTAATGCACACCACATTACTTATCTAACAGGGTGTGAATCAACTACTCATCCATCAAACAACATAAAAACACCCTATGTTACTGTAGTTTAATGATAATATAATTTGATATTTTATGACCATAAGAAGCCCTACTGAAAAACTGAGTGTAACATCATGGGGTTTTACCATACATTTCATGTGTAACTGACAATTACATATAATGAAACAAGTATCTACATGAAAAAATAATTTTGTACAATTATTTGTATGCCGACTGTATTCTTGTTAGAAGACACCCTGCTGGTGGTCAAAGGAGTGACAAAAACTTGTTGGTGAAGAATACTAATACGTGATTGAACGTAATTATAAATGTGCACTTGCTTGTTTATCAAATAAAATACTTTTGACTTACTCTGTTTTGTATGCTGCTATACTGTTGACAGTTGGTAACTATATTAACCGTTACAATTTATCAAAATAACGGTATGTCAGAACACACTACAGTCTCACCAATGTCTGGAAAACACACTATTGCAGACAAAATAGGATTCAAAGATAGTCAATTGTTATTAATGTTACATATCTTCAGTGAAACTGTCTACTATACACAAGACTTCATGTCCAGTTCATTGCACAATATTTATTATTATGTATTATTATGATTGCATACAGCACATTATGCAGTTTTAATTCTAAAATTAGTAGTATTTCAACATTATATCTAATTATAGTTTGACAATGCAATATTAACACTGCCATTGATAGAGACACCAGTATGTATATTTTTTACCATTTACATACCAGTACTTGCAACATACGCCTTATAGTCTATGAAGTTTGGAGCTCCCTGAAGATGATCACAACCTGTGGCTGCATCATGTAGGAACAGTGAATGAGCTGGACGTGAAGGCTTTTCTGCAAGTCAGTTTTTGGTGTGATTTCAGACTTCCGCCATGAAGCAGATAAGATCTGCGCTCTACTAGGATATTACGCAGCATATAATGGTAATTCCTTACTGATATTTCGGGCCAACCTATCGGTCCCAAAATGTTAGTAAGAAATTCCCCATTATGCGCTGCATGATATCACAGAAAAGTACAGATCTCAATTGTGCCTGAAGGTAACTGTACATACCAAGTCATCAGTGTCAGTTACTGCCTTATGACTATAACGATAATACCCATCCTCCTCACACACTCCAAAATGTCAGTTTGTGACATATGTACTCTAATTGCCCTCCATGCATGACAATGCAAATATACCGAAATGATACATTAACTGAATAATGCAGTGCACCAAATATAAGGGATGCTTTAGCAAAGTGAAAATGGACTGCTGACCCCAGCCTGGATCACACCTTAACATCTGACACATACAGAAGTCAAAGAAGAAAGGGTACCATACTAAGGACGGACAGCATAGTAGGTTACTTTGTACATATTAATATTCAGCACTAAAGGTTACAGCTTACTGCATTCCCTTATTTTACAAGTGAATACATTTACATTGTTACATATTCTGCTTTGCGTATGGCAATTCCACTGTTCATATTATCATTTTCCCACCACTGTATTCAGTTACACAGTAAAATAAACTGCATTTCTGAGTATCAAGTACATTTCAGCTAACAATTTGAACAGTGACAATTCAGTCACATCCTTGTACCATTCTCTTAACAATATTTCAGTATTTATAATTACAATGATCAGTGTATATGTTATTACAAATCTGTGTTGAATTTAAATTATATTGAAAAGAACCAGTCATATTATTCATTTTTCAACAATTTAACATATTTCTTAGACTGTTCCCCAAGGCTCCATTTTGGGACCTATTTTGTTCCTTGTATACATAAACGATTTACCTAGACATGTCGAAGGCATAAAAATGGTTTTATACACTGATGATACTAATATACTTGTTGAGTATATGAAGTAAATGCGCTTAAACTCAAATTGGAATCTGTTATGCAACAGCGAAAGGTATTATTCCTGAACAGGGAACTTAATTTAAACATAACAAAAAAGAGTGCAATGTCTTTTCTTTCTAGCCAATGTAGACACCCCTGACAGCCACACATCTCATATAATAACAATGATATCGCCTACTGCTCAGCATTAAAATTCTTGGGTATGAATATCACTGAAAACCTAAACTGGCATATCAATGTATGCTCTTTGTGTGTGAGTCTGAGTAAGGTTTATTAGACTATTAGATATTTAAAGGATGTTACAAGTTTCCATATGATATGAACAACTGAATATGCTTACTTTCAATCACGCATGAAATATGGTAAAATATTCTAGGTGAGGGACAGGGAAATTTCAAACACAGAAAAAAGTTTTTCCATTGATTTCTAGTGTAAAGACTTGAGATTCATGTAGGCATATTTTTATTGAATACAGAATTTTAACTGTGGCCTTGCTTTATATCTTGGCTGTGCTGTGTTTTATAAAGAAATTCAAAGGGAATTTAAAACATAATTTTCATTTTCATGGCTATAATACAAGAGGCAAAACTGATCTACACACACAAAGTTGTAATAAAGCTTTATTTAAGAAAAATGTAAATATGGGTGTTAAGTTATACAACAGGTTACCTGAAAGAATAAAAACACTGAATGATTTTAAAAGTTTTATAAAAAGAAGTACAACTTTTACTCTTAAATAATTCTTTTTAAACAATTACGGAATTCCTGCAGTTTTACAGATATTAGTATTGGTGACAATGGTTGTATTTAATGGTAATTTGTACCAGCTATATATTACATTCTATTACAATTTATTGTGGGCTGGGATAGTGCAGTTGATATAGAATCTTGCTACAGGCTGGACGGTCCTGGGATCGAATCCCAGTAGGGGGTGAGATATTCTGCATCAGTCCAGACTAGCCCTGGGACCCACCCACCCCCTATGCAATGGATATTTGGTTTTTCCTGGGAGTAAAGCGGCCGGGGCGTGGTCTTGACCACCCAACCCCTTCTATCACCACGATTAAGGAAAAAGTAGAGCTATACCTCTACTCACCATCTAGGCCTTTGTGGCCTGTTATACTGTGAACTTTACCTTTACCTTATATTACCTTCTATTAGTGCACCATTATTATATTATATTATATTATATATTTATTTATTTACTGAGCCCTGCGGATGCCTCCACCGACCGAAAAGGTACTCTGGGTATCGGTCCGAGGGCTGGCACTAATTTCGCCCTCGGTCCTTTGAGCGATCGAATCCCGATTAGTGGGGGCCTTGTGGTAAATGGTCAGTATATACAATGCACAACACACAAGAAATTTACCAAGTGATATTATTATTAATTTGACAGAGAATAAGATAAGCAAAAGGCAATTAACAATTTAATACAACGAATAGTAACATTGAAAGCAAACATGAACTTCTTTCTGCGCCGATTGTAAGACACGTAACAGATGTAATCTTACATGAATCATTGACTCGGCATCAGTCTGCCACTGGGAAACAGTGTACAATAAATAAGAGAGCAGTGCAATTATAACAGTACTAACAACGCTCTGGCAGACACACTAAAGAATACTTTACAAACGCCGGTCAAAACATACATATGTAACAAAGAACACAATCGGCCAGCTTCACCATTCAGCATGTCAAACATGACGTACACAAAATCCAATGCGAATAGCAAGACATTGCTTTATGAATACAGACAAATAACGTAACCAAACTTACGGGGCGGTTAGACTGCACCAAACCCCCTTTTGTTCCACGTGAGGCGCTACGCAGACGTCGGGATATGTTCCGACTTACAAACACGAAACTTCATTTTGGAAATAGGAGTCCAAGACAAAATTTTACCTGCGTGCATGTTCCATGCATCTGCGTAGCCCTCTAAGGAACAAGCAAAGACGGAGCTCCTGCTCCCGGGCGGCCCAAATGGAGATGACTTGAAGTTCCGAAGAGTTGTCGTCCAGTGATTTAGATCAGAAATATATCGTATAAAGAAAACTAGAGGGGGAACGCCCTCACCTTTCTCTTCCGTGTGGGCGGCCAATAGCCCGGATGATAGCCTCGGGGAAAGGAAAGGGGGAGGACAGAACCAGTTCTCCTTTGCCAAGGGCAAGGTCATGACTTGACCTAGAGCTGGTACAGCTCATTACTTACTTAATTTTTACACTACCTTCTATATACTGGCTTATTTTACTGACAAGGCCAATGTTACTATGTAACTATATGGATGAAAATGAAATAAATAAATAAGTTATTGAACATGGAAAGTCTATTTTGACATTCTGTATTCAGGGAATTGCTCTGTACCATCTGAACAATGCCTTCTTCTTCATCGACGCCATCATTAACATCATGCTCGGCTGCAATGCAAACACCGGGAAGTGTACTGATATCTCGCAATGTATGGTAAACTCGAGTAAACACTCTTTGGGTTGGTATTCTACAGTTCGGAAAACATTGCTGATATTCAGCTATGGCATGAACTGAATTACCGTCACAAAAACCGTACACATAAATCATATCTGCAACTGAAAATGTAAATGGCATCGTGAACGTAACAGATGCACCGATATGAGAATATGTACGGGACTAACAGGCACTCTACACTGTCGCTTCTACCGCCCACGCTTTTACGAAACTATCGCCGTACTGTTCTGAACATCAGGAGCTGGCACAGTCACTGTAATGTAAGTGATAAGGGTTTTTGAACATGTAGTAGTAGCTGAGTCATGCAATATACACTGGCCAGGCGAATACCCACCCACCCCACCTTCCCCACATTCCTTAAATACCTTCCAAATGTTGAGATATGAAAACTGGACTGTCTGTAGCTGGGTGGGTGAGTCAGGTGGCAAAAATAATGCTTGCAACACAAACGATAAGCCACCAAGTTGAGTACATCACCCACCAGCTGGTTCCATAAGACGTGGTTCAAATGAGGGCACGTACGGGAATTAAAAAATGCCCATAACTCCGTAACCATCCAAAATCGGACACATGTTCATATGAACTTTTTTGATCACAAAGACCTGGAAAATCACCTCCTGCAGTAATGTCCACAAATCATGAAACACCCTGTATATATCTCTACCATCAAATAAAGTTGTGTTAAACAAGTACATACACTCCACTCTAGTTAGTTGTTGTGTTATTGACCGACACGTCTGTATTTTATATGTATAAATAAAGTTGCGTGTTCTAAGTCTTTGACTTTGTGTATCCTGACATATGATTCTTTGGTGATAATGCTGCATGAAAAGAATTCCTTTACCTGTCTGCCTCTGTGTCTAATGCAAGTTGGTAAATTTTTACTTCTAAAATTGCAGTGCATGTGACTTCTGCTTTGCTTGTATGTGTATAACTGAATAAGTTGTTGTAATGTGACTCTTTGGTCTTACACACTACATCTGAAGCTGATAAGACCACCAACTTATAAAAGGTACTTTGTCCCAAGGTATATGGGGTAGCAGGTGGTCTGCTGCAAAGTGATGTAATGTTTATGATATGATGATGAACTAAGCTTTCACATATACTGTAAACCTATCTACACAGATACTACTGTCCCTTTTGCATCATGCCACCCAAATCACTAGACGTTTCCTGCTTTCATATTTCTAATTAATAGACTAAACACATGACAACTGAGGAGTGAAGCTAAGCACACCAGCATTCCTCACGTAGCTGACACGGCTCTGTGTGTACATGAGGTGATATCAATTTGTAACCAACAAATTTTAATGCCTACAATTAACAGAGCATAAAATAGATCTGACAGGACAGTATGTGCATGCCTTTAATTCAAAAGTGGTTAGAACACCCCTCTAAACAAGTAGGTGAACTGAAAAGCCAACTTTAGGTAACCAAAAGCCAAGGCATATCCAAAACAAGGACAGTCACATGACATGTGGTCCAGTAAAAGAAGTGTGACCTATGAGCAAATGAAGACCATAACTGAACGACCCTATACAAAAGTAGTTCCAAACCTGTGAGATGCGGACCCCCAGTATTACTCCAGGGGCCCAATGAAGCACGCAACTTCACAGTGAGTCTGTCAGCACTTCATTTCTTCTGTTATTTATGTAAGCAAAACTGAACTCATTTACATTTGTCAGCATGCAATTTTCTCAGTTAACAATGCCTAAAGAAACCACTGTGCGTATGATGGGGTCCATGAAAATTTTTGAACTTATGAAGGGTCCTCACACTCAGAGTGGAAACTACAAGTGTACAGCATCCATAAAATTGTAACTGAATTTTTTCCAGTAAAAGAATAGCTGTGTGGTAGTGATCCAGGTTTGGGTGTGGGCCTATATAATGTCACATCTTCATAAGAACAAAGGATACGCTTCTATCTTTATTGAGCTTTTCCTGGAAGTGTGCTAATGTTTGTTTTAATCAGCACCAGGGCTCTCAATAGGTGAGAGAAGGTAAGAGGGAGATGCATATACATTCTGACCACACTAATCAACTAACATAACCCATCAACAATCATAGGTTTATGAAGCCACCACACCATTCAGTGGAAGATAAAGAACAGTACATCTGGAGTGTGTGATGCGAAAACATTAAAAGCAACTCCTATGCCAATTATCTTTCGACTTGTACCTCACTCAGCTGCAGGCTGCACAGCATCAATTGGATCTAAGACACAGCCATGTGGTTGGAGCTTCAAATGACTGAGGTGGGCTGGGATCAAACTCCATTTCATATGGAATATGCCACGACCCATCACTGCTGACCTGAGCCATTGGATTGAATGTCAAAGGAAGCTGTAACAAAGTAGACATGCCCTAAATATACAGAATTCCTTTCATTATCTCAGTAGAAATAGGTAAAAAGAATTTATCCAATGACAAAAATATTTTTCCTTGAATTTTATTAAATCCCTCATTCTGAAATATTTTTCAAACATCAGTTATATATCCAAATGATATACGCAATTTTGTGTCATATACCAACGTTTTTGTGTTCAGCAGTTTTTAATAAACCTGATACATGCAAAAACTCCTACCAAGCAAGGTTGTTAATTAAAGTGGGGAATATGCAGACCAAAATAAAACCTGTCCAGGAACTTGTCATGTATATATCCCACACATTTCACAAAAAGTCATTCAACTCTTCGACAAAGTAATACGCACACATGTAGGAAGCCCTCTACATTATGCAGTCACTTTCACCAAAAGCAAAGGATGCTTAAAAACAACCTTGCAATTGCAATAAAAACACCCTACACCCAGGCTACCAATGTGTGCTCTACATGAAATTCCCATGTTATGAACGAAAGCAATTTTTCAAAACCATATATAAAGCAACCAGTTTTGCTGTGTTGTTCTCATTCTGTAACTGTACTACAACTATATGCCACACAAGCAAATACCACTGTCTTTTCGTATACTAATACTGTTCTCTGAATGCTAACAATATTTGTGCATGTGCAATGTTGTTCATGTTTACCATGGAATAGAAATTAGGTCACAATGAAACATGAAACTTATCAAGACAGGCACACATAATCACTATAGGAAAGGTAAAGTGATCCTGTTATGGGCCTGGTGTGACCCAGAGGGTGGGTAGAGGTATAGCTCTACTCTTCCTTGACTGCAGCACTAGAAGGGGGTGAGTGGTCAGCAGCATGCCCCAGCCGCACTTTACCCCCAGGAAAGACCTGGTGCCCATATTACAGGAGGCTGGGTGGGCCCCAGGGCCGGTCTGGACAGGTGGAAAATCCCAGACCGTCCGGCCCATAGTCAGTCGCTATACCGACTGAGCTACCCAGCCCACCACTATAGGACAGTAAATACAATTATATATAAGTGTTCTAATCTAAAACCACTACATAGGTGTTGTAGTCTAAAACCACAGTCTCGTCATTCATTAAACAGTCCAAAAGCAATATATCCGGAAGCCAAACTCTTGAAGATTTTTTAGTAAAGGTTCTGTTAACCCAAATGGTGCCATTAATTTTTAGCTACATACTGAGGAGTCTGTTTAAGACATGTGACTGTCCCCACCTTCTCTTGTGGCCTCAATGACAAGGGTTTACTGGATGAATGTACAAGTAAACCTACTGCATACCTCAAGGTCATTCTACATCTGTACCTGAAGGTGGAGGCAGAAGAAGTTTCCCAAACACTAACAGTTCAACACTAGAATGAGACAGCTGATAATCCAGGAGGATCTTCTTACAGTGGGGAATCTACCTAAAAAATACTCTAAATATAATTAATGGCTTCTGTTGGTACCCTGCTCTGGTTCAGGGGAACATATAAGCGTGAACAGAAATTAATCTATTCATGAATAATGCTGGTCAAAGCAAATGTAATTTATATTTACTATTAGGCACTAATGATGTAAATTTGTACACTACCTAGAACTGGTTAATGTTTCTTGTAATTACATCACACTGTTGAAAAACTGTAGTTAACCCTTATAGTTGCACTTTCGTTGTATAATGGAATTACACTTCAACTGGTGAATAATATTGTTATCACCCCTGTGGTAACACAAATATTGTAATTGCCCTTTGCAATATAGTTGTGGTGATTTATGCTGTAAACACACTAGTTACACTGTTAACTATATGTGTTTTAGTGGCTCGAAGTTACACATGAACTAGCTACTATACACTGATAATATGTGCACAATACTTCCTGTAATAGTTGGGCATATTTCAGACGACAACCTTTGTATTAGTATAAGTTGCAACCGTCTCATGCAGCATTCAATTTACATGTGTGGATCGACACTGAGCCAACTGATAACTAATTACTGATAATATTAACACCACAATTCTTGATGACTGTTGCACTGTAATGTACCCTATGTACATGTTTCACTAGTAAGGTTTCCTCCTTGAAAAACTGCATTTATTGTAGGATGGCTTCCCCCGTTTTGAAGACATGCCTGTATGTGTCTGGTTGAGCGTGGAGTTGTTAGCCAACTAACTAGCAAGAGATGCTACTCGCCCACCTATCCTGGCTTGATACGAAGAAAGTGAACCAGTTTGATCTGGAAAACCCTGTCATGCAAGCAGGAAAGTTCTGGAACAGTCTCATGACGCTTACATCATCTGCCTACGCCCTGGGAATGTTACTTAGGCATTAGGAAATGCACTAACATGATGCAAACCCTTGGTGACAAATGCAAACTTGAAAATAATGCACAAAATTTAACCCTTGCATGAACAGCTTCTCTAACAGTTATATTTGTCTAACCTATTTTCTATTGGTTAAAAGGCAAAGTTTACACCGATGCCTTGCAATGCCTGCGTGCAGTAGCTGGTTGAAAAGTAAAGTAAAAATACAAAGTATTATTTAAAAATAAAATCCCACTCTCAATCGCTGTCAAAATGTAAGTCATATACCAGTATTTATGTTGGAATGTGATCAGTTTTGTCATGAGTCTTTTCCAGTTACCTTCAGCTGCACTTTTCCAGCCTCAGTAATATAGCGAAGCTGACACTGATGCTGTAGCTGCCACCGTCTGAATGTCGATCTAAGACTCTGATTCTTGAGAAGATATGCATGGCCTCGCATAAGGTCTTTAGAGAGGAACTTAGTCCCCATGCCACTGTACAGTGCAGCATACAGCAGTAAGGGGTCATCCCGAGTCCTGTTGTGAAATTTAAAACACAACTACGTAAGACAACACACACACACACACACACTTTTAATAACACCATAGTGCCTTGTGAATGTAGAGTAGGTCAGCAGTTAACACTGAGCTGTTTTAAATTAAACTTTCTGTCAGATAAAATTCAAAGTTGTCCCTGATCAAATCATGACGGTATATAGGGGAACTGAGGGATAGCTCTGCTCATCTGCAACCTCAGCACAAGATGGAGGTGAGTGGTTAACTTCATGCCCTGGCCACTTTAGTCCCAGTAAAGAACCCCAGTACCCATTGAATAGGAAGCCTGGTATGTCCCAGAGACAGCCTGAATGTTTTGGAGAAGAGATGTGAACCCTGGACAGTCCACTCGTAGCTTAAGAAGAAAAGGGAGCTTGTGCTACCTTAACTATATGTAATAAGTAACAAAATGCACGTTGTAATTTCTGACATTCTTATTGATGGATGAAATTACACTTATTAGGCTCATGTGTTCCTTCTAAAAAGATGTTTCACACACAAATTTTAGGTCGAGTGAACTTTTTAAAACAGCTAAAAGAATGCTCACCTTGGTTCACTTTTGGTTCAAATAAGTGGACAACTGTTTGGTTCAAATAAGTGGACAACTGTCACTTCACAACAAGAACCAGTTTTCAATTTACCGTTTAAGCATGTACAGAAATGGTAATTTGTCCCTGTTCACACCATGGAGGTATATGGTGTAGCTCCACTCATTCTTAACCTCTACACCAATGGGTGAGGGTAAGTGGTCAGCTTCAAGCTCTGAATGTTTTACCTATGGGTAAAGGTGGCACCCCCCCATCCAAACACTCATTCAGTAGGAAGCTGGGTAGGCCCCAAACAGCTGGTTTGGACACTTTAAAGAAAGGAAAAACTTACTGTCCCTTCTGGGAATCAAACCACGATTCCTTGATTCTGTGACCTGTAGCCTAGTCCAGGGGCCCACAAATCTTCCATAAAGCTAGAAGCCACCTTAAAATTCCAAGTGGCAGAAGGTTTACCTGAAGCAGGTTCCATACTGAGGATCCATTAACATTAGGTACCACCATACAAAATTTAGTAACCTATGAGTTGTGTTCAAAAAGAGACTGAACTGTTTAAACAGCGTGCAAACCAGCACAGAGAGCACACTGCGGCTACTGAGCACACTCATTGTCAGGTTTTGACAACAAACTGCTATTTTTCCCATTTCACTATGAGCATTAGTCGTCGAGCTACATCCGCTGAACTGATCATGTGCACAAGCTGTTTGTCAGATTAGTGACAAAGTAACAATGAAATTGAAGAACAATGTGTGTGTGTGTGTGTGTGTGTGAAATTTTGCTGCAAACTTGGTAAAAATTTTACACAGACATTTCAATTGCTTAACCAAGCACATAGGGAGGACTGTATGAGCTGAACGCAGTGCCATGAGTGGTTTAAGCGTTTTAAAGAGGGAAGAATGTCGGTCGGTGGAGATCCCAGGCCTGGACGACCTTCCACATCAACAAACGATGACCATGTCGAAAGAGTTTGTGCTGTGATACATGGAAATCGTCATTTAACCATCTGAGAAGTTGCTGATGAAGTGGGCATCTGCATAGGATCTAGCCATCAAATTTTTACTGAAAAAACAGATGCACTGTGTCAGTGCAAAATTTGTGCCACATTTGTTGACTTATGATCAGAAAGAGAAACATGTTGAAATCAGTCAGGAAATGCTTGCCAGTGCAAATGGTAATGAAAAATTTCTTAAGAACATCATAACAGGAGATGAGACGTGGGTTTACGGGTATGATGTTGAAACCACAATGCAATCATCACAGTGGATAGGGAAAGGGTCTCCTTGACCAAAAAAAGCACAGATGAGTTGGTCAAAGATCAAGGTGATGTTGGTTGTGTTTTTTGATTGGAATGGCAATGTCTATCATGAATTTGTACCACGTGGTCAGATGGTAAACAAACAGTTGTACCAGAAGTTTTAGTGCGTTTGAGGGATGCTGTGTGCAGGAAGAGGCCTGAATTGTGGGAAAATCGGACTTGGATGTTGCATCATGACAATGCGCCAGCTCAAGTGTCACTCCTCATCTGCAGTTATCTGACAAAACATCAGACATCCATTGCAACCCATTCACCCTATTCTCCGGACTTAGCCCGAGCAGACTTTTTCCTGTTTCCTAAACTTAAAACCACTTTGAAAGGATGTTGTTTCCAAACCATAGAGGAGATTCAGGAAAATGCAATAAGAGAACTGTGCGCCATCACAGAAAGTGCATTCCAGGAAGCAAACAATGGAAGAAATGTTGGGAATGGTGTATCGCCAGTAGAGGGATTACTTTGAGGGGACAGTGCTTAAAATGCTGTAAAATGAGCAATAAAGTCTTTATAGCAAAAGTTTGGTCTTTTTTTGAACATGCCTTGTATGTGGACTTGGCACCTGGTGTGTGTTCACCCCTGGCCTAGCCACTATACTGACTACACTATCCTGGCATCTTCATTTATGCATTTACTAAGATCCAGCAGTTACTGCATAAGCTTCAGACATATAACATTTATTCTGAATGAAGGCATCATGATGTGCTTGAAAATCAATAAGTATTACACAAACGTATGTCAGCACAATCTATTTATTCTATAGTACGGCTACATGTTTTGACTAGATGTTAGTCATCTTCAGGCCCCTACAATTAATTTACCAGATGCTTTGTCCACTTTGGGATCCCATAGTGTTTACATGTGGATTACTTATTTGCTAGAGCTTTTAGAAAAGTTATAACAATACTCTGTAGTTATAACTTTTCTAAAAGCTCTAGCAAATAAGTAATCCACATGTAAACACTATGGGATCTCAAAGTGGACATTGCATCTGGTAAAGTAATTGTAGGGGCCTGAAGATGACTAACATCTAGTCGAAACATGTAGCCGTACTATAGAATAAATAGATTGTGCTGATGTACGTTTGTGTAATACTTAAACTCTCACTGACAGCACTGTACTTATCTTCCTATGTGGTGAAATCCCACAAAATTGAAGTCTTAAATTTATTTTGTTTTAAATAATTGGCATATAGTGGTTAACCAATCCTGTAACTAACTCTCACCATAGACCAGACAGCATCTGACGTGATGATACTGCGCTAAGAAATTCATCATTTATGGATCCCAAACGTTCATTGCTCTTCTCATCAAAACTCATTCCTGGTCTCTGTCCTGAGTCTGATGGCCCATTCCACACCTGTACACATTCCCTCTTTACTTCATAAAGTACACTTTTTACATGATCTAAGTTTCACAACTTCCCTGCTGCCACTGGTTCCTTGTAGGTAACAAGTAAAAGAAGGGAAGCTTAGACCCTTCACAAGCCCTCTCAAATGTAAACAATTTTCTCCAACACTCAGCAGTAAGACTTCCAATCTATACCACAGCCAAAAACCAGTCATCTTATTTGAACACGGAACTTAACAGTTACAGTTTTCCAGTAGCAGACAGTGGGTGTTTCATGCTGATGCTAACTCAAATATTAAAACCCATCCACACCTGGTGCCTGCCTACCTGCCTCAGCACACCCTGTAATGCGCACACTGCATTAGTAGTGCAATATACTCATATAACATAACATGTAACCTTCAAAATAATTGAACAAAGGGATGCAGAACCTATTTGGCCAATTTTATTCCAATTCTCAGTGCTTGCTTTGCAATATGTCCACTAGTGATCATACCAGGACTTAAGAAACACTCTCCAGTGACAAGAGAATCTTGCTGACTAATCAGCATCATGTACAGAGCAATGAAGTAACTACTGTTACTTCTCAGATTCCTTTCTCTTTGTTACTACTAGATCTACTGAGAAAATCTTTTCTTTCTCATGATGCCTAGTGAGTCAACATCCTATAATGCCATCACTTACCAACAGCCACCTTAACTATAAAAAGTACAAGCTTATAAACTTCATGCAGTGAAAAAACAATTTCCTGTGAACCTGTTACATAGTGCAAGAGTAATAAAAGCAGAAACCACTTTCTTGCATTGAATATGTAAACATTAAAAAAATATGCTGATACTTACAAGTTCTCAGCCAGGAACACATGAGCATTTCTATAGATATAGTCCATGTAGGAAGGTGACCAGGTTTGCATGTGCTTCCGTCCCAGAACAAGGACTTTCTTTGATTTTCTTACAAAATGCTTTACAACATGATGTAACTGCAAATGAACAAGAACCCTGTGATCTGTCTCATACATACATATAGAAGATTACTATATAAATACACTCATGCAAGAAGGCATATTTATATTGCCACATGTATAACTCTATACAATATCAACCCTCTCCATGTCATTTTTCTTCTGATAACAACAGAACATTAACATACAGTTCAACAAACTACTTTCAAAAACCTCTACTGAATTATAAATGTATATTTTGCATCATATAAACTTTACAGAATATGAAGAAAAATGTACATTCACAATGCTGCTGATAATTACGTATTCCAGCATTTATAAATTTCTCTCTTACTCAAACATGAAAGATTAAAAAAGAGCTACAGAAAGAAACATAAGCTCTCACCATACTGGAAGAACTGCATGTAGGGTGTAGGGGCAGAGGAGAGTATCTGGATTTAGAGATGGAAAGTACCAGCAAGATGAAGGAAAGCACATAACAAACAGCTTCATAATTTGTCCATGATGATGATTAAAAACTGGGCAGGACATGCAATACACATATCGCAGAAGAAAAATTCTTACAGGATTTTACTTGGTAAACCTAATGTGAAGAGACTACACGGAAGACATGTACATATCGCAGGATAATACTAAAATAAATTTTATATAAATATGGTGCAATGGCATTTAGTGGACACAAATGGCTCCTGATAAGGCATACATGGTTGGCTCTTGTAAAAAAGGATATAAACCATTGGGTGACATAAAGGCAGGATACGTCACACCCAGCCGAGTGACTACAGACTACTCAAAAAGGACTCTGCCCCATCCAGCTTAGAGAATTATTCAAAATTTCCAATGTACATGAAATATGACCATGTTCAACAGTATACTTAAATAACTGCAGTGTTTCCAATTCAAATTTTCAATGAGCAAGGAAGCAGTCTATCAGTATCACTCTGAAACACTAATGTGTCGAAATGCACACATTTAGTCACATTGAGATTCCCGCATTACTAGACAGTTGGGTTACAAACACACCTTCTGTCAAAACTGTGTAAAAAAAAAAAAAAACTTCTTTTCAATGTCTTTTCTTAAAAACATAGCATGCATAGGTATTAAGGGTCTTTCAAGTTTTTCCTGTCTCCTGTAAAATTGTGTACCAGTGAGTTATAACAAATTGCTGTTTCAAGAACAATATGTAATATAAATTTGCTGATACTGTTATTATACTCACTGCTCTTGCCTGTGACTGGGGTGACAATGTCTTCTTAGACCCACCTGTGAAGGCAACATTCAATCCATCAATTACCATATCATATGGAGCAGTCATTTTGACAAAGTGTAAGAATCCTTTTATTTCTTCAGGTGTCGTATTTCGGAATACGTCTTTACCAACTACAACTCTGTCCATGAAAGCATACTGCAATGTTTGAAATTCTTCCTCTGTTATAGTGATGGTATTTAACTGCTTCTGGCATGATTTACAGATACCTCTGAAACAATTCATAGTACATTCTAACCTCATCTTAAAGTATTTTGCTTTAAACATCTTAGTTCGTTTGTTGTTAGTAGAAAGCACTTCCAATAAGAAGTACTTCACCATCATCCACCCACCAAACTAACGCCTACAAAAAAATATCAATTCAGTGCACTCAGTGAATGACAAATTACATAAAAAGTAAGAGAATATACTACAACAACAGAAGTGGGAAACAGATGCCCTAATGTGAAAGTATCAGGGGAATTTGGAAATGATTTGAACTTAACTCATTTATATTAATTTCATTATCTTTAGGCTGAATACTGGACAGCTGCTAGCTTGACATATTCCCCTCCTGGGTTATACATAGCTGCCATCTCCTTGGAAGCCTCTAGATGGCTTCACAGAACAAATTGTTACATGTGTTAAAATACCACTAACGGACAGCTGCCTGTGCACTTCCCATGCCAGTGTTGAAGTTCCATACCCAGCTGAACATAGTACTGCATGCTGTGCTTGTTCTTCACAAATTGCAGATAACTGATAACAAATATCTAACAGGGTAACACCTTCTTTCCACAGGAACCACATGGTCCATATCTGTCCATGACAATCACCTTCCATTTTGCACTTGTCCACATGCTTCGACCCCACTAGACTGGGTAATGATGCAGCAGCTTTTGACAGGCAAGCACAACTAGGGCCATTTGGTAGTCAAATATTGTACTAAGACTACACTATCAGATGATAACTTTCACAAACTCATAGCTTATTATTTGTTGAAACAGCAGCCCCTGTTGAAATGAATTCTGAACACCTTTTATATACATGAAACAGAAAATAATACTAGAATTTCCTCACTCATTGTAACACACTTTCATCTCTCTTTCACCTTCATATAGTACTACCTGTCCACTTCTACCATTCCACACCATTTAATATCACATTACACTACACACAGCTACTGAAAATGAATATCCTGAAGAGGTTTGATTCACAAAGGCTCAAATCTGTAATGACAAATCAGAAACATTTGACCACAAGAATCAAGCTGATGGCTGTGCTAGAATCATCTCATATCCCAAAACTCTATACATAATAAAAGTCATTGCTACTACTAATAAAATAAGTATAAAAGAAACAACCGCTAAGCTAACCTACAACCACTGTTTACTATACAACACTAGGTTTAAGAAAAGGAATTCGAACAATTAATTATTCCTAAAGAAAACATAAAAGTACACCAACTTACAACATTAAAACACGTAATAATGCCTCTGATTCAATGCACTGTATGAAATGAAAACATGAAAAGTACAGTACCTACTAGAGCAACAAGGAGGTCTTAGAATATAAACGTATCAGCAAAATTTAAAAGAAATGCTACATACTATGAACAACCACACAGTCAAACTTCTGACAAAATGGGGGAAGAAAAAAAAAACCTCTTTTCTACTCACAGACTATTAGAAAGCATTAGAATTCCTAAACTATTCAGGTATAACAAAGTAGGTAATAAAATGCTCAAAATATGGGGAAAATATGTAAATGCACTTAATATATGTAGTACAGCAAGAAAAAAGTAAAAGGCACTTGCAGTTCACAAGGCGTAATACTACTAACATACAAGCAGAAAATTTCCATCAAATACTACTGAATTAGAGTGCCAAATACAACACAGCACTGACAGTTTTGCTGGCATTGTCACATTAGAACATGGAGAAACAACATCTGAAAAGTAAAAGTGTCACAATATTCTATGTATGACTCGATACAATCAAAGGGTAAAAATAAAAAATAATGCAACACATCTGTGACAACATTAAATTTGTAACAAACTGGTGTAGCAAATTGTGGAAATTTAGAAATGGCAGGGTAACAGTCAGCCCAGTGATCAGTGATATGTCTGCGTGTTTTTTTCACTGGCAGAGATTCAGTCTGTATTAAATGCATCACATAGCCTCAAAGTTTCACAATCACAGTAATATTTATAACTAATAATGTGACAAAGGTTTATTACAGAACCTATGGGTAGTTTTATAATCTATCTCCATCAAAACGACCAAGGGATAGCCTTCAGAATAGAGTGGTATATGTTTATAAGATGTTATACCAGTGATATGTGGCACTGCAACCTTTGGTTGACACAAGAAAACCTAGGCGCCATGAAATTTGAAGACGGGGGTTTGGTATGGCACAATGTCCTAAAATATGAAGACACTTGCTTTCAGTAAACATACGATGGGTGAGTTAGTCTTCATTGCATTATGTTATATTACTGCTCAAGTTAGTTTAAAAAGGATACCACAAAATTAACTGAACTTAATTTGAACAAAAACTTGTATTAGATGAGTTTAGTTTTTGTTAGGTTAGTGCATTCACTTGGGTTGTGAATATGGAATAACAAAATTTACCAGTACATGTATCTCATTATTTCTGCTTATAGTACACATAGTTCATTGGACTTCTATTTGGTGTGTAGTCTGCATTGGACTAGCACTGGTTAGGTTAGTGTTCAAGCTGAGGTTTTATTATGATACAACATTACAATATAAGGTCACAATGAGCGTCAAGTAATACAAAACACAGTAAAGTATGTACATTTGCTAATTTAGACCTCTAGTGATAAAAAATTGGTCATCTAATTGCTTTCTTTGCAACTCTGACTATCATGCTATTAGGTTTGTAATCTATACAAACTACATTTCAGACCAACAGTGACAAACACATCACAGTATGCTGAAGGAATACCCTTTAAAATATAACTCACTACCAACATGACAATAAGAGCTAAATATTGACTTCAGCCAGCCATGGTATTCTTTTACATTCTGCAGGAAAATTAAGTTAACAAACAATGGACATTTTAAAGATTATTTATAACATATGGTTTCTACTACAGTTTGAAAAGGATGTTAGGTTACATCTTCGAAACACCTAAACCAGACATATACAAATCCTACGTCCCTGACCAAATTTTGTATCACAGTGCTTGTACTTCCAGCATAATTACTAAAGTCTGTTTACTCTCAAGAAAAAAAAAGTGTCATTTCACATGCACAAAGCAGCAGTGCTAGTGAATAGTGACGCTGTGCATTACTTCAAACTTCCAATGCGACGCAAATGAGACCTTTGCTCTACTGGGCTGTTATACAGTGGATATCGGTAGTTAGTCACCGATGTTATGTTGCAGGACAACCTGTCAGCCCCATTTTCAAGGAAAACCGACTGGTCCCAGAATGTCCGTATCTAACTTCCAATCTATGCTGTGTAACATCCCAGGACAGCAACGATCTCAACAGCGAGGTTCACAGGTAACTAAAGAAATCCGAGTCCTCAGTATGGAATATGCTTCATGTCAACATTCTGGGTCATAGCAACCCAAATTTCTAGAAAATTTGTGGATCCCTAAACTGAACAAAGAAAGTTCATGTTCCCTGTACTCGTTCAACATGCCAGGGACAGTAATATGCAAATGGAAATAAAGCTCAATGAAAACATATAGACACAAAACCAAGCTATGAGCTTAGCAAAGTACATGGTAACTGCCACTGCCTTAAGACTGAGCAAAAACAAAGGCAAGGAATGTATTACCTGTCAGTCACAGTTGAGAACTCAGCATGCACCTTTGTGTCATGACCCGCCATCTCCTGATAATACACTCTTATCCGTTCAGCTACATCCTTTGTTGGTTTCAAGCCATTCTCAATGAACATCTTAAGGAACTCTTCTACCATTTGCCACCTAAGTTTGTGACTTGGGAAAGTTCTGTGACAATAATCCAGCTGAGTGTGAAACACTTCTGGTCTTATGTTCCGTCCCTGCTGCAACATTTCACTGATCAGCCGTACACTTATGTTTGGTTCATCATTATCATAGGCAGTCTCAATTAATACACTGTACACAGTGCTTGCAGGAGAACAAGTCAATTTAGTCATATCAAGAAGATCCAGCCCCAACTTCCAATTACGTGTTAAACACAGGCCCAGGATTGCATTTTCTGCTGTGTATGCATCCATTATTGGGCATCTTGAACAAAGATCTTTGTACATAGACATTATGAGTTGTTCATCAGTGCCTTTCACTCTACATAAGTAACACATTCTCATAAACTGTGCTATAGTAGCAATATTGAGTTTCCTGCCAGAAACAGTGAGATGTTCTAGGTAAGACAAGCCCACATCCAGCTGCACAAGTCTGCCACACAGTCCTATTATAATAGCATCTATATTATAATGATGGATTGCCCTGTTTTCAGCACACACTTTATCTTTAATTGTTTCCCATTCGGGGGATGAAAGTCGATTCCCTTTTGAAATAACTGAAGCAAGAAAATCATCACTCTGTGCAGTATCGTTGTCATTACTATTATCACCGTCCTTTTCGTCCTGAGACTGAACAACAGCATATGTACCACTCTTTGGGATGCCACTTGAGAATGAAAGTGTTTGCTTATGCAGTGAAGTTGTTCTGAAACCTGGAAACACATTCAGAACTATGCATTTACATTCCCGCGTTCGTGTATTCCCACCGTGTAATACACGCCGTAAGGTTATGAATGTCTGCAAACACTTCTGTGTCGAAAATATACACTTCAAGTGCCCTGACATGATGAAAACGTATTAATCTGAAGCAGGGAGAAAATGTGTCCCTGAAGCTAAAATATACACGGATTAAATCTTTTCTTCCCTGCTTTATACATTTCACAAATGGCCCGCAAGTTTACTGTGAAACATGCAGAATAACACTGTAATAATGTCTAATGCAGTTCTATGCACCTCAGTTGCGTTACAACTATTGTGGATAAAGTACTCATTACTTCAACGACAGTTTAATACATCGCAGCCAATTCGTAGATACCGTCATACCCAAACACTGGTATGTGAGAGGATCATTCCCATGTGCACATTCGTCCACGGATCAGAAGTAGCGCCTTTCCTCATTCTACCCGTTTGAAATATGTGTAATTTTACTACATGAACCAAGTGTTCGTATTAAATTTCAAAATATTACGATTTCATGTGTGTAATTCCAATCCCTCACCACCAACATACAACACTACGCTGTAACCGCCGAAATACCACACTATTCATGCCGACTGCCACGTTAGCTTCCATGACACTTATCGTTGAAAAACCTGCAGTATTAATCTGTGATTTGTTGTGCCAACTGTAGTTTTAGGAATTCGCAGCATGCAAAGAGATATGGGGGAATTTATTAATCATTGCCCCTATCGAACAGAATGGTGATAAAACCTGTGTTTAATACTAAAAAAGTCTTTTAATTTGTAAATGTAATACCTGCTGCCATTCTCATAAAATACACTTCAGTAGCGAAAGCCACAGTAGTGTCTTCTATTAATATGCAGAGACTTCTCATCTGTGTGAAAGATGAGTCATTGTCTTTCATCTAAGCAATGCACATTAGAAGGCCACTACACTGTTTACGTAGATGTGAACGAAAGCGAAAGGCAACAAACAAGAAACTGGAACTGGACCAATGGTCCAGCCCTTTCACTTATCATGTCAAGGGAGTGACCGCTCGAACGACGTAGTAGGGATAATTTGTCTTGATCCGTAGCAAGGGATGGCTAAAATTTCTGTCTAAATAGAGCAAAAATAATTTAAGTTTGCACAAACCATCATCTGTGTTTGGGGTCACGAAAATTCTATTGCTGTTCGCGGCAAAGGAGTTTTGTCGGCGTATTATGTTACGTCACGCGGTGGGAAATGGCTGATTTTACATCCAAGAAAGATATGCTGTACTTTAACAAGCCTGAGGGTTCCTTTCGTCCAAGTATGAGAAAAAGGAAGTAAATGTGAAGGAAATTAAATTTTATGTTCCTGAAGTAGCATGCAAAATAAATGAAATGAACCAACTGGGATAGAGCAATGGCAATGATGAAGAAAACGGCCGATTTGAAGACACGGAACAAGACAAAAGAGATTCCAAAAGTAAAGAGGGTGGAGAAGGCCAGAATTGCCTTGTTTCCTGCAAGAAGACCAAAAGTGAGAATGTCACAGGGGTCAGAAGAAGAAGGTGCCAGCTGATTCCTTTGACTCATACTAATAGCGTTGCTAGTTGTAAGGCTGTGGTGATAAATCCAGGCCCCCCGTCGGAGCAGGCTAAATTCGCCAGGATTCTTACACACATGAGAAGACAGGAAAATGAAAGCAAAGTAAACTAGAAACTTCCAGAAGTCCACAGCCAGTAAATGCGCAGCATGATGAAAGAAACCAATGATATGAGAGGGAAAATGAGATATCAGCGAAACAAAAAAAAAAAAAAAGCGAGAAAAGAGTCCAAGAAGACGGAGAAGACAGGGAAAAACACAGAAAAGGGGGGAAAAGAGATTGACAAAAAAGTAGAAGATTGG